>Ga0065720_1019456_pt1 | contig 25792 bp, 24 predicted proteins | sample Thericmetagenome_FD_59107 | JGI IMG/M metagenome (GOLD analysis project Ga0065720, IMG submission 59107) | Thermophilic microbial communities from the Joint Bioenergy Institute, California, USA of rice/straw/compost enrichment - eDNA_2 v2... | ecosystem: Engineered > Solid waste > Grass >... | reverse complement strand
TTTTTTTTTTTTTTTTTTTTTTTTTTTTTTTTGCCTGGTGCAGCCACGAAAGAATACCTGCGGCTAGCACATACCCGGATCTGCCTTAAAGTAATAGTTTTCGACTTTGTAGGTATCTCTGGAGGGAGCTTATTAATGAACTTATTGTCTGATATCTCGTCATCTTGTTGTGTGGACAGGAAAATCTACCGGAGACACAAGAAGCTCCTTGCTGTATTCTGAGTGTCCCGCCCACGTCCGCTCATCCTCGGGGTATGTTGTCGGAAAGTGGGGACAGTTAGTCCTGGTTCCGGGCCAAGACACTGAAAGCCCGGCAAAACGGGCGGTCTTGACTGCGAAGCGTGCAGTCATAGCCCGCAAATTCGAGTTGGAAACTTTGTCACGCCAAGACTACAACACGTTCTTTGCCTGGCATGGTCATCACCATCCTCATCATCTTCAACCATCATTCTTTACCAAAGCCCAGGCCTTCAACTCCATCGCTATCAGTCACGCTAGTTCAGAAGAAGTAATTGGTGGCCTCCTTGCACGAAAGACATTCATGGCTGATCTTATCCGAGACGTTCTCTCCTACATCCCCGCGTCATCGCGGCAGAAAGTGGTCGATGCCTCTAGCAAAATGATGAACGCGGTGGCTGCGATCAACGCCGTCAACGCCACAGCCTTGCTCACCTTATTTTCTACAATCTCACCCGCAATCAGATCTGTGAATGTCACCATTCACCAACCTGGCGTTGCAATCGCGCCATCCCCTCTGCCAGCCCCTAACCCTTCTTCCCATAGCGAGGAGATCATACGCCAATTTGTCCAGCTAGACCGCACAACGAAGTGGGCCTTGGTCGAAAAGATCGCCTTCGAAGGTGACACTTACGAGCCTGAAGGCATTGTGCGCCTGGGCGATGGCGAGCGGTATTTTGTCGCATCCTTTCAGCGCATATACCCCTTACCTGGCGACAACTCACCAAACCCGCATTACGAGGGCTTTGCACATTTGCTTATCTTTGACAGCCAGGGAAGCCGCGTCGCCTCTGCCACTCTTACCGAGTCAGGTGCTGCTGAGCACCATGCCGGAGGCATCGACTACGACGGCACGCATATCTGGGCGACTCTGGGCCAAAACAAACCCGGCCCAAACTCGACGGCAACGCTGGTGCGAATCGACCCGGAGACGCTGCACGTAGAGCCAATGCTTCGTGCTGCGGATCACTTGGGTGCCGCCGTCCATGACGTGGAAACGGGAAACGTGCTGACGTTGAACTGGGGCGCTCGTAAGGCGTACGTGTGGAATCTGCGGTACAAGGCTGCGCCACAACCGGCGTTTACACAACCAAGAGCGCTGGTCGCCAATCCGAGCCACTGGGTTGATTATCAGGACTGTAAGTTCCTGGGTCATTCGCAGAGATTTGGGTTCCGGCCAGTCATGATTTGTTCCGGCATCACGAAACTCTATGGGACAGTTATTGGTGGTGTTTCGCTGGTCGATATGGAGAGCATGGTGCCCCTCTACGAGGTCCCCTTAACGATGCGGAGTGACCAGGGAGCGTTGGTGACAAAGAACCCCATGGACGTCGCCATCGTCGATGGCAAGCTCCGACTGTTTTTCCTGCCTGATGAAAGGAACTCGACGCTTTATGCGTTTGAGGCGGCGTGAATGTTCGAAAACCAAAACTAACTTTTGCAACTCAGACTGGAAGATCATGGTCAACGTATTCGTATTGATCTCGGACGGGTGACTAGTGGTAGACTTTAGCAGCCCGTCCGTTTTGACTCCTGGGTTGCCCTACCCGCTAAGCGCTCACAGGGTGAGATGATGTCATTTAGAACCCTAACCCTCAACGGTCCTAAATCGAAAGTGGCTCGTGCTCCGGAGCCGCCCCCAAACATCGCCGGCTTGGGCGACAAAGAGTGGGGGCTCGCCAAACAATTGCGGGGCAGTAACCCCTCAATAGGGAGAGACATCGATGGCAATTGATATTGAGGAAGACGCGTGTGTTCGAAGGCGGTGGCGCACCGAATAGCTCTCAGCTTTCTTTTTTCAAGGTCGGATTAGGCTCGGCTACCTGCCGAAATCTCTCTGAAGCTGCAGAACGTTTTAACTTTTAGGTTGTCGGACTACGGTCGGACGATACGATATTGATTATCGTCTGGAACGCCGTGGGCGAATCCGTGGAAACCGATAGGCTGACTGTCGAAGCTTCTACCACTCTCCAGCATCCGCGGGAAGCCGCACTCTTGGATCGCCCGGATCAAGGCTGTGCAGGGGCAACTAACAAGAACTTGTTCTTTATCTATTCAAGCGATTGATGCGAACCGCCTCGTTTTATCTCCAGATCGTAGGGTCGGCCTACTTCAAATCCGACCACAGCTCTCCTGCTGCGTGTCCTGTAGCTGGTCCCCGCGTAAACCATTTAGAGCTGTCTACAGCTGCCCAGAGCTCTCTGGAGCTTTCTTATCACGAGAGCGCTCGTTCATTCGCCCGATTCTTGTCTCCCACTCTCCCACTTTTTGCTCGCCACTAGCGAGTGCAGATCCCAGACCAGCTAGTCCCGTCCAGCGTACAAACATCAAGCTAAACCCACTTCTAACGACCTTCCAATTCGACGACATACCAGAATCCCCATCTGTGTCTCGTGCATTTGCTGCAACCCGACGCATCAGGAGAGAACCAGTTCGATCATATCCACGGGGCTCCCACCCACAACATTTCCACTCAGGCATTTGCTTCTTCCCCTTGAAACCCATTTACGCAGCAGCTTCCCCACGCACAACCACACAATCAACATCACCCATCACCATCATCATCATCATCTATCCTGATCATCGTACATATCCACAACAATGGTCAAAGAGACAAAGCTCTACGACCTGCTGAATATCAGCCCCAATGCCACGCAAGATGAGATCAAGAAGGCCTACAGGTATGTTCTGTTCCTTTCCGCAACCCCGCATCTTACGCATCTATTCTTCGGTTCATCCACAATTCCCTTCGACGGCCACGACTAACACTCCTACAGGAAAGCTGCGCTGAAATGGCACCCAGACAAGAATAAGGACAACCCGCAAGCCGCCGAGAAGTTCAAGGAGGTGTCGCAAGCCTATGAGATCCTCTCCGACCCAGAAAAGCGCAAAATCTATGACCAGTTTGGCCTCGAGTTCATCCTGCGCGGCGGCCCTGCACCAGATGCCGGTGGCGCTGGCCCGCATCCGTTCGCTGGCGGTATGCCCGAGGGCTTCTCGTTCTTCAACATGGGCGGCGCTCCTGGCGGTGCCAGCTTCCACTTCTCTACAGGTCCCGGCGGCGGTGGTTTTGCCTTCAGTGATCCCGAGGAAGTGCTGCGTCGAGCATTCGGCGGTACTAACATCTTCGACGACCTCTTTGGCGGTGCCGCTGGCCGGGCTTCCGGCTCGGGTGGGCCTCGGGCGCGCGCAAGCCGGAGTTCGTTCGGTGCGGACACTATGCGCGATGCCTTTGGCGGTGGTACGGACAGCGCGCGCGGCACTAGGGCGTCCACGCCCGAGGTCACCACTGTAGAGAGGCCTCTGCCAGTCACGTTGGAGGAGCTGTTCCACGGCACGACGAAGAAAATGAGGATCAAGAGGAAGCTGTTCGATGAAACTGGCAAGCGCAGGATGGACGAGATTATCCTGGAAGTTAACATTGAAAAGGGGCTCCGTAAGGGCACCAAGATCCGTTTCAAGGGCGTTGGTGACCAAGAGGAGGGTGGCAGGCAGGACCTTGCGTTTGTCATTGAGGAGGTAAGCTCGACTAATCAATTAACACCATGACTCAGACAGTTTGAGCAAGCCATTGCTAACATAATTTCCAGAAACCGCATCCACTCTTCGTCCGCGACAAAGAAGACCTGTACCACACTATCGATCTGTCACTCAAGGAGGCGCTTACGGGCTGGCACCGCACCATCACCACCATCGACGGCAAGCAGCTCCCAATCGAAAAAACCGGCATCACGCAGCCCGGTAGCCAAGACGTGTACCCGGGCTTGGGCATGCCTGCGTCCAAGAAGCGTTCCAGCACGAATGCTCGCGGCAATTTCATCGTCAAGTATAACGTAAAGTTCCCGACAGAGTTGACAGAAGAGCAGAAGAAAAAGCTGAGGGAGATTCTGTGAGCTTTACCATGTCATGTCTCTCGCTTCTTTTGCTCATTGTTTCTCAACTTTTACTCTCGATTCTTTGGGTCAGGTCAAGCACACCTCGTACATAGCATCGCGATATCAATTCGGCGTTTCGGAGTCTTTTTTTTTTCGGCCTTTTTCTATCTACTCTTCTGGGAGTGCTTCCTTGACGGGGCACGGGCTTAGGAGGGATACAACTTGGGAAGGAAGGGATTGAAATAAACAGGCTGAGCTTGGATCATCAGGGGGAGCCGGGACGATGGCATGTAAAAACATGGCGGCAATGGTTGTTTTGAGCAGTGCATTCTATCGGACCCCGGAATGGCATAAGGAGATTATTAAGTGTTGGATTTGTGGTTGATGAGCTTCCCCTGTTGTTTTGATAGGTCCTCTTAATGAGTTTGATGGTGAATGAATAGCACGGACAGTTTCCAGTAATCAACTCGATGCTTGCGTTTCGGGAAAGGTTCCTGGCTGCTCTTGATACAGACAACCCCTCTGTACGTACCATTAATCTTAATTTTGCTTCGAATACGTGACAACTTTTAAGCGTGCCGGGGCAACCGCCACAATTTCCAGAAAAGCCATCTTGCATCTGGTGATGTCTGCATGTAGTGAGTACGAACGGGGGTTCGAAAGGGCACGTCATGTCGTTGACAGGCGTTATACTGGCAGATCGACATCACGCTTGTCCGAGTTCCGCGAAGAGCGCGATGCCAACTGCATTCAACTCCAACTTCATTTAAGGGTTTATCGTACTATGTAAAAGCAATTTAACACCGTCAGCGTAGAAGCATCCAAGCAGACTGCTTCCGGTTTGAATTTTGACTTCGAGGCCGATGGACGGCGATTGGCATCCATACAGCAGCGCATCCCATGACTTATGCAATGGGCCATAACTCGAGCGCTCCGTCTAACGACAAGGCAATGCCATCGGCGATACCAAAGCGACAAGCAACGAAAGTGGTAGGTGGGGGGTCTCAGGCGGTGATTGCGGGGAAGGGTCCTGTCAAAGACGCACCCCACCGTTGAGGCACTGACGTATGACCCAGCAAGAGTAAGATGCGGGAGCTGGTGCCAACGCCCTCGCCCCTGTGACCTATGATCCAATCTTCTCTTGCTTCTTCTGAGGCCGAGAACGACGGATGATCATGATTCAGCCCGCCGTATTTTGCGCTCTCGGAAACTTGCATCGCGGTTGGTGAGGCTTCCTCTGAAGCATCACATTCGCGAGCTTGACATAGACCATCGTCTTGCTATCAATCACTTACCATTACCCCTGGAACTAATATACCACACACACTTTTCTACCTTCTGATGCCATTCCAAGCCTAGACCCTGTATTATCATAACTTTACCTTTGTCTACTCTGGGTCCGAGTTAATCCTAGGGACTGCCGCCAGTCATGTCGGATCCAAATCCGTCTAAAAGCGTCACGTTCGAGGACGTTCACTATGGCTCAGCTAGTGATGAGGACCACAATCCTGTAGAGGTAGCTTCTTCAATGCGTAATCCTTATTGCTTTCGACAAGCTAACCAGTCAGGTCACTTTCGACCCCACGAGCCCCTACCGCCGGAAGAGCTCCCTCGTCGCTACTGAGCGGCCCCTGATGCCCGCCAACCGGGCAGAATGCATCGTCCATCAATTCCTCGTCGACCAGCAGCGGCGCCTTAAGCGTAGCGATCACAGCACTGAGTCAGCCATCAGCGACACGATCGGCGATGCCTCTCCCTACGATCAGCCCCCACGGGCGTTGGACCTTCGTGGACGTGGTGGTGACAGTCGTGGTGCTGCCGGCAGGGAACCGATCATCCAGGACGGCGGCACAGGCGGCGTCAGCGACAACGAGAACGGCATTGCCAGCAGCGCAAGTAGTACTACCGGGCAGCCGGACGAGGCGCAATGGCGAGAGGAGATGGCATTGGCGCACCACATGCGCGCTTGTTCAGGCGACTCGTTCTCGACTGACGCTGGAATCGCGTCTCGGACGCCGTCGCAGCTGGATCTGCACGGGGCGTCCGCTGACGCGGCGAATTCACGGCTGCTGACCAAGAAGCAGCTGAGCGAGATGGCCTGGGGCGTGAGGGAGCTGAGCCGCCGGTTGGGGAGCATGCGTCTTAAGCTGCGTGTGAAGAGTATCTTCCTGCTTACCAAGATCTACGATGCGGAGCTAATTGCTAAGACGAGGGAACTGTGTCGTTGGTTGTTGGATCGCGAACGGGATGTGAGGTATACTATCTATATCGATCGGGCGTTGAAAGATAATAAGAGGTTTGACGTGGCTGGGTTGTTGGAGGAAGTGAAGCAGGATTATGTGAAGTCTGGTGAGGTATCGGAGGAGGCAAGTCACGACATTGCCCGGCGTCTGCGCTTCTGGGATGAGTCTATGTGCCGTAACAGGCCACATACATTCGACTTTGTCATCACCCTGGGCGGAGACGGTACGGTTCTCTATGCCAGCTGGCTGTTTCAGAGGATTGTACCACCTGTGCTCAGTTTCGCGCTTGGCAGCCTGGGGTTTCTGACAAAGTTCGACTTTGAGCACTACCAGGAGACGCTAAATAAGGCATTTGAACATGGCGTTACGGTCAGCTTGAGGCTCCGGTTCGAAGGGACAGTCATGCGCAGCAGACATATTCGGCCGAGGTCAAGAAGTTGTGCTAGTTCTGTGGATGGAGAGGATGAGGAGTCCAAGAGGGATTTGGTTGAAGAGCTCATTGGTGAGGAGCAGGACGATCAACACACTCACCAGCCTGATGGGACGTATGTGGTGTTAAATGAAGTTGTCGTCGACCGCGGACCGAATCCGAGTGAGTCTTTCCTCTTTATCATTTCAAAAACTAAATTTCGTTGTGCTAACGACCTGACCCACTAGCCATGTCCAACATCGAGATCTTCGGCGACGACGAACACTTTACGTCTGTTTCAGCTGACGGTATCTGTGTGAGCACACCCACGGGTTCTACAGCTTACAACCTCGCCGCGGGCGGCTCGCTCTGTCACCCGGAGAACCCCGTCATGCTGGTGACGGCCATCTGTGCCCACACCCTTTCTTTTCGGCCCATCATCCTGCCCGACACGATCGTGCTACGCATCGGCGTGCCTTACGACGCGCGTACCAGCTCGTGGGCCAGCTTCGACGGCCGTGAGCGTATCGAGCTGCGTCCTGGTGACTACGTAACTGTGAGCGCGAGCAGGTATCCATTTGCATGTGTTCAGCCGCGTGGGCGGCGGAGTGAGGACTGGATCAAGAGCATTAGTGCCAAGCTGGCTTGGAACACTCGGCAAGCGAGGCAGAAAGCCTTCAAGGGATGGGATAAGTAGGGATACTCCCTTCCAGAGGAGTAATGGTGCTTGTCGAGCAAGAAAAGTCGGGATGTAGATCACAGAGGTTACTTGCGCTGACTGGATGCAGACCCTCTTCTTCTCCTCGTAAAAGGACAGGAAAACTTTAACGGACTAGGCCTGGGGAGCTCCTACTCATCGACGCTGTTTGCTGTCTTCCCATGTTGGCATCTTGAACCCAAAACCACGACTTGGTAACCTGGTCATACAGCCTTTACCCTGTGTACAATACCTGTGCTATACGCATCCTTTTGTATAAGTAATTCTTCCTATTGAAGACTGACTGCCAAGTGTTACCTGCGCTCCTTCATGATCTTCTAAAGCTGAACCATCCAAAGAAGATGTTTGTGACCGAAGCTAGGAAAAAGTGGACCGGAGGTATCCGTTCCATCTGACGGTCGTTTTCCCTTGTTAAGTGTTGATATGACAACCTCATGTAGATGTGGCAAATAGCAAGCCCTTGCACAGAAACAATCTCGCAGTTTTTCACTGGCAATTCGGCGAGTGTAACTGACTTCACTTTCCCTCAGTCTAGTTCTCGAGCTTAGAGTTTTGCTCTACGAGCGACTCTTAATCATGAGCGCTACCAGGAAAACATTATAAGAGCTCTTCGTGCTTTTTTTCCCAATGCTCGGTATGAGAGACATCAAGTAAATGAAAGCGAAAAACCTCAGTAAGGGTTTACAATGCTTTACCTTGTATCTGTTCGTTTCGAGTTCCAGGTACTTTCAGATTCAGCTTGCTATGAACAATACCCAGCTGTCTAAACGTGCTGGGAGATGTTTGTTGGAATATTCTACCCAGCTTACGCGGTCAAACTCAAGAAAAGTTTAATCTAGGGATCCAAATCAAGTAGCCTCACAGAAAAGAGACATGAGTCTTTCACTAAACCTGGTGACACTTTGTCCATTTAGCGCTCCTGCAATTTGTCACCTTGAGGATGCTCCGGAAGACCAGTCCGCTTTGATTCTGAGTTGGGGCAAGCAATTAGACGGCATTGCCATGCAATTGGTTGTTCCTGAGCCGGCTATCAGGGTAGCATGAGGATAGCGTCTGGATGGCAGGAAGGTTTGGTTGAGGGTCAGGGTTTTATGGTCTAGCAGCTCCTTCCGGCTTCCACCTCAAAGAGTTGTCTTGATCATCGGAGGACGCTGCCAGCTTACTCGGGTGCACCGGAATCTCAACGTTTCTTTCTCTCCATCTTCAACACCCAAACAACGAGAATGCAACAACGATCTGGAAACTGTGGGAATGTCTCTTCCCAGGAAAACGTACGTCGCCCTCCACGGGCTTTCTCTCCCTGTCTTAAAAGTTGCGATTTATGATCTACGAACTGTTTCTCATCAGCTGAATCGAGTTGAAGTCATCAAGCCATCGGAATCATCTACATCATCGCATAAGTCGGAGAAGTCGCAGAGGTCACAGCAAGTGCCTTTGAATGCCGGCTAATTTGGGTGGACCCAATCCTGCTGCCTCCTGATCGTCTTCGCTGCCGTCAATATTCCGTTCGTCGTCACTCCTGAGAGCCTACAAACAGATCTTGTCCGACGCTACGCCTGTATTGTACGGCAAGAATATCTTCTTCGGTGAAAGCAGACGTATTTTCACCGAGTGTATCGATCAGACATGGCCGGACAATTCAAGTTACCTCCGTGAAATCGAGATAATTGTAATATTGACCCTTGTCCGAGAGAAAACGAGGCTTGGTTCAAGGTTCTCAACCGGCCGGGTTGTGGCGCGAAATCGCTGCGCATTTTCAAAATACACAGAGGTTGTAACGTTGAAGAACCAGCCAATGGGGTGGACAAAAGGAAACTGGGGGTTGATTTTCGGACGTGGAATTTGCGAGGATAGTAACAAGAAACTTGAAGGGGATGACGGCGATCAGACCATCAGGGCTCTACGGAAAGAGGAGGCCAAAATATATCGAGAAAAAACGTCAGGAGCGGCGGTGAGGGTGGAGAGGAATAAGCCAGAGTGTGAGGGTGATGTGATCGGATAGGAGCTGGCTGAAACGAACAGTGTTGATATTTGGTCAGGGACGTGACCTAAGTAGAACAGAGGTATCAATAATATAGAGCAAGGGGGGTTCTGCAATCAAATGGATGAAGGAGTGATAAGAGAAGTTGAAATTAAAAATGCGAAAAGTAGACTCAGAATCGACTAAAGAATGAAACTGGGACGCAACGGACGAGGCAACGCTCTCACTGAAGACAGAGCCAGCGGGGCTCGTACCGCATGTGTAATGTATTTGTATTCTATGTAATAGTACGCATGCACGAGCCTCTATGTAATCCGTGCCACGCCTGATCGCTGATAGCCCACCCGTCCCGCATCCCGCAGTTGCCGAAATTTTGGCGTGAGCCAAATTTTCAGCCCACCTCAACCCCAAAAAACTGTCGAATCCTGCCTGGCAGCTCGCCGTCAACCCGTTCCTGAATCCCCCCGTCGCCATTCTTTCCTGTCTCTTGGTTTGTTTTGTTTCGTAATCGCATCAATTCGTCCTTTCAGGCAAAATGTCGGCCATCTCCAGGACATTCGCTCCGTTCCTGCGGACGGCCCGCCTTTCTCTCTTCCGTCAGGCCCAGAATCCTCTGGTTCAGCTGCAGCGCGAGTCCAGGACGCCCATCCTCAACTTCGCTCGCACCTATGCCGTCTACACTCGTGACAAGCCGCATGTGAACATTGGTACGTTGCTTCCATCTCCCGTTAGACTAGTTCATCGTCGTGCGTGGGCTAATGCCTTCGATTCCAGGTACCATTGGTCACGTCGACCATGGCAAGACGACTCTCTCTGCTGCTATCACCAAGAGACAGGCTGAGAAGGGCCTTGCTAACTTCCTCGACTATGGCGCCATTGACAAGGCTCCTGAGGAGCGCAAGCGTGGTATCACTATCTCGACTGCCCACATCGAGTACTCGACCGAAAACAGGCACTACTCCCACGTCGACTGCCCTGGTCACGCCGATTACATCAAGAACATGATCACTGGTGCCGCTGCCATGGACGGCGCTATCATTGTGGTCGCTGCCTCCGACGGTCAGATGCCCCAGACTCGTGAGCACATGCTCCTCGCCCGCCAGGTCGGTGTCCAGCGCCTGGTCGTCTTCGTCAACAAGGTTGATGCCCTTGAGGACCCCGAAATGCTTGAGCTCGTCGAGATGGAGATGCGCGAGCTTCTCAACCAGTACGGCTTTGATGGCGAAAACACCCCCGTCATCATGGGTTCTGCCCTGTGCGCCCTCGAAGGCAAGCGCCCTGAAATCGGCGCTGAGAAGATCGACGAGCTGCTCAAGGCTGTCGACGAGTGGATCCCCACTCCCCAGCGCAGCGTTGACAAGCCCTTCTTGATGTCCATTGAGGACGTCTTCTCCATCGGTGGCCGTGGTACCGTCGTCTCGGGCCGTGTCGAGCGCGGTATTCTGAAGAAGGACTCTGATGTCGAGATCGTCGGCAAGCGCAACGAAGTCATCAAGACCAAGGTCACTGATATCGAGACCTTTAAGAAGTCGTGTGAAGAGGCTATTGCCGGCGACAACTCTGGTCTCCTGCTCCGTGGTGTCCGTCGTGAGGACGTCAAGCGTGGCATGGTCGTTGCTGCTCCGGGCTCCGTCAGCGCCCACAAGAAGTTCCTGCTCTCCATGTATGTCCTGACCAAGGAGGAGGGTGGTCGTCACACCGGCTTCCAGCAGAACTACCGCCCTCAGGTCTTCATTCGCTCTGCCGACGAGGCTTGCACCCTCACCTGGCCCGAGGGCACTGAGGACCCCCACAGCAAGATGGTCATGCCTGGCGACAACGTCGAGATGGTTGCTGAGATCCATCACCCTATTGCCATGGAGCCCGGTCTCCGCGTCACCATCCGTGAGGGTGGCCGCACTGTCGCCACTGGCTTGATCACCCGTATCCTGGATTAACGGGGGCGTCTTTTACGACGGGGCAACGGGTTGATCGATCGGTCAAGTTGGCTGGTCCACAATGTACGACGATGCTGCTAGAGCCAGCAGTCAGCTGGTTGGCCTCTCAGGTGAGGACGGAATGACACTTTAGGGTCGGTCCTTGTGATACTAGTACGGTAGTATTATATTGGGTGGACAAGGCGCTGGGAGTGGGGGGATACTAGGGGAGTTGTTGTGATACACTGTAAATGTACAAATGAAATCTTTGTCATGATATGTATTATCGTCTTTTTGCTGAATGAATCTCGCTTCTCATACGGCTGAATATGGTGTCTTGGGTAGTCTTCAGGTGATATCTCCTCTCACAGTGTTGTTAGGAGTCTTAACTACTCAATGGCGTTTACTCAATGGCATTTTGTATCATGGAATCATGTACTAGAAAGGGGAAAATGTTGAAGACAAAACACATTGATCCAGAAGGGGCAGCCAGTGTGAGAGAGCAACCTTCGTAGTAAGACCATTAAGAGATGAGCGAAATATGGACGGATGAATCGGCTTCCGTGGTCGATTGATTGAGATCACAAAAACAATCCCATCCCTTCCTGTTGTTAAAGGAAAATCAAACCCCGAGCCGTTCCGCTGCCGTATATGGATATCGTGCAATGCCAGTAGAACTCCCAATCGGTTTTGGTTTAGGTTGACATGACGGGCGGCTTTATGTCATCAAAATCCTCCCGTATTGTCATGGTCCCCTCCCAGAACGCCGAATCCATTCCGTCCATGATTCCATTCCCTCCTTCTCTCCTACGACATCCTCTACTCCGTACCGTACGGTACGACGCCTCTCGATTTTGTGGGCAAAGGTCGTTTACCGGTACTATTAGTGGGTTAGAATTGTTTAAAATGACCAGATGACGAATGAGGATGTACCTTGACGAAGCCAATGTCGTTGGCCTTCTCACGGAAGCACTGACGGCAGATGTTGAGGCCGTACTTGCGGATCAGACCGGCTTGGTGCTTGCAGACACGGCTGTGAACAAACATCTCCCGTCAGCAATTGGTCCTTCACAGTTTTGATTTCCGGTAATCATTTGTGCCCTCTGTGCTCTCATCTGCTCGCTCTCATCTTTGATCCTCCTCTTTCCAATCCTCTTTTCCTGGAACGTCTTCCACGTCATACCACAGCTCTTCTTTTTTTTTCCTCTCTTTCTCCGGTCATATTGATTCGGTGGTTGATCGGTGTGACGATGACGAAAATGATCATGGTTGATTCTTACCAGCTGCGGGAGCCCTTGCCGTAGTTGCGGGGGCGCGAGTACCAAACGTTGTCGTGAGCCATCTTGTTGGATGTTCTTTGGTGTCGACCTGTGCTGCGACTGGTACGAAGAGATCGGGAGGAGAACTGGTCGTAGATGGTCGGAAGCTCGCGGACGGTGTCGGCCGAATTTTCGAGAGTTGGACCCAGGCTGCCAAAATTGGTGTTGATTTTTCTTGTGCGGGAGGGCTTGTGCACTGAGGCGCCGAGTGTGGCTGGTAAGAATTATTCTGTGGGGTATCGTGGCTTTTCAAGGTGCAGACATGTGCCTTATCGGTGGGTCAGGAGAGCCTTATCGGGCGGCAGTTGTGGATGGTGGGGCATCAGACAGTGTGCAAACAGAGGCGCGAGACAGTAACGCCGCCCAATCGCGGGGCTGTCGTTGGCTGGGAAGCGGGATGGACAGGGGTGATCTTAACGCTGGTGAGCTCAGGCTCGACTGGCAAAGTGGCATCTTTCAGCGGACCGGAAAGGAACCTGAGACCTGGCGTTGTTGAGAGGCAGAGAGCCCTTTGTCGCTGCCATCAACTCCGCTCTTTGGATTTGGCCTAGTCTTTTTTCTTGAATCTTCTGGCGTTAATTTCTGGTAATTAATCAACAAATTTGCTTCCATCCTTGCTTCGAGACAACCTGGACTCACAGAAGAAGGCGATCTGCAACAACCATCGTCATGGTTCTTCTTAAGAGCTTCGTGCTCGTCACTCTCGCGGCCGCGGCCGCGGCTAAGTCGGCCGTCCTCGATCTTATCCCTTCCAATTTTGACAAGGTTGTGCTGAAGTCCGGCAAGCCGACTCTTGTCGAGTTCTTCGCTCCCTGGTGCGGGCATTGCAAAAACCTGGCTCCCACATACGAGGAGCTCGGCCTTGCTTTCGAGCACGCCAAGGACAAGGTGCAAATCGCTAAGATTGACGCCGATGAGCACCGAGATCTGGGCAAGAAGTATGGTGTTCAGGGCTTCCCAACACTCAAGTGGTTTGATGGGAAGAGCGACAAGCCCCAAGAATACAGCGGAGGTCGCGATTTCGACAGCCTAGCCAACTTCATCACGGAGAAGACTGGTATCCGGCCGAGGAAGAAGCTCGCGCCACCGAGCAACGTGGTTATGCTCACAGATGCGACCTTCAAGAAGCATATTGGTGGCGACAAGCACGTCCTAGTGGCCTTCACTGCCCCCTGGTGTGGACGTGAGTACTCTGTGATGTTCTTTGTGTCCAAGCTAGTCGCTGCTAACATGAATTAGACTGCAAGAACCTCGCCCCGACTTGGGAGGCCCTGGCCAACAACTTTGCTAACGAGCCCGATGTCGTGATTGCCAAGGTTGATGCGACCCACGAGGGCAGCAAGGGTACGGCGTCCGAATATGACATTCGTGGCTATCCGACTATCAAGTTCTTCCCAAAAGGAAGCACTACGCCCATTGACTACACTGGCTCTCGCTCGGAGGAAGCCTTTGTGAAATTCCTGAACGAGAATGCTGGGACCCACCGCGCTGCTGGCGGCGGTGTTGACTCAACGGCTGGTACCGTCACTGCTCTTGATGCTATTGTTGCAAAATACGTTAACGGAGAACTATCCCTGAGCGAGGCGACTGAGGCGGCCAAAAAGACAGCTGAGGAGGTTAAGGATGACAAGGCTGCCAAGTATGCTCCGTATTATGTGCGCGTCTTTGAGAAGCTCGGCGGGAAGCCCGAGTACGCGAGCAAGGAACTTGCGCGCCTAGAGGGTATTGTCAAGAAGGGTGGTCTCGCCCCTGCCAAGCAGGATGAACTGCAGAGCAAGACCAACATCTTGAGGAAGTTCCTGGAGAAGCCGGAGGAGAAGGGTGAGGAAAAGGAAGAGCTCTAGAGGAAAACAGTGTTGGCGACACTTGTTGTGAGGGTTTGTTAAGTTATATAGAAGCCATTAGTCAGTGTACAATGTATCGGGTCTACCCTATACCCAGGTAATTATCATTGCCCAAAGTTGTGTCCTACCATAGCCACCCCAATCCCATCGATTCTCACATCCATGCAACATTACGCCTTTCAGACTAGAGCCTCCTCCTTCTTTCTAGCTTGAGCCTGACTTCTTTTCTTTGTTGTTTGCCACCAACTGAGCCTCAAGGTTATCAAGCCGGCGAGACATCTCATCCACTACTCAACATCATTAGTACTGGACACTTGTCAACCCATACGATTCAAAACCCAGTCACTCACATTTGGCAAAAATTTCACTTGATACGCCGGCAAACTTATTGGATAGAGTGTTGAGCAGGTCTTCGAGCTGGGCAGTCAGCTCAGCCTGGGCATTATCAGCCTCTTCCTAACCGGAGCGTGAGTGCGAGTTTAGGTATAATAAACGGAATAAGAGCGGCTGGTTATCCTACGTTAGTGTTTTGGTTGTTTGTGGTTTCGTTGTTGCTTGAAGACATTTTAGTTCTTCCTCTGTTCAGTAGAAGCGTGATTGAAACCAACTCAACACGTATCGGAGCTCCGTCGACCTCAGCGTTGGCTGTCTCTTGTCCCAAACCCACGCGACAATGTCCCGACTGGGGGCTTGAAGACGCGGGCACAGTTAGTTTCCTGCATATGCACTGTGCTTGCTTGTCCTGCTGTCACATGATTGGTTACGAAGTTACAGAGAGGCTCTTCTGTAGGCGCGCACCCCCGAACCCACATCGTGTTACTGCGGCCTAGTTAGTTTATATTGTAAACGTACGCCACGGAACCTGATATGGGACCTTCACAAACATCGAACTGCATCAGTGATTGCTTCATCCTGACACAACAACAGTTACTGTAATTACTCTGTTGGCATCAGAGGTCCGGGAGGCACTTAGTTTCATCCAACAAAGCAAGTCTTTAAGGGTACGCATTACACGGCTTTGATGATTCATCACTTCGTGCCGCTCATATATACGACAGGAGTGAAGAAGTCGACTGTCATCCTGCATCATCGCCTCATCAGCGGATCCAAGTCACAAACCTCACGAAAAAAAACACCTTGAATCGCTACGCTGTCAACCTGCATAGATTCGAAATACCATATACCCTTCTGCTTGACTCTAGACGTTAGCCATGGTATCCGAGTCATAGCATTCCACTCATTCATGTCCCGATGAATGACTGATCGCCATGCCTTCATCACGCGAAAATGCCCGACTTTGGCTGCTCCTTTTCATCTTCTTCCTTACCCTCTTTTCACGCAGTGACGGCCCATCATCTATATTGTCATCGACCTTTGGCAATGACCCCGGTCTTGTCCAGCTGAGAGAAGCCCATGGCATCCTGAACAGCACTACATGGGGCGCATTTGTCCCCAACGAAGTCAAGGAGCACAGCCCACCATGGGATAGTCCACGCTTCCTCAACCTAACAGGCTTCAGATCGACTGATGGCTTCGCATGGAAGGACCTTACATACTTCAAAAACCGCTGCACGCAATGGAGCAACCACGTTTACCCCCCGGATTCCTCTGGCATCAGCTGGAATCATGGACCAGAAAAGAAGACATGGCAAAATGCCACTGGAACCGTTCATGGGAAGTGGGTGCGTCGCAAGGGCTCTGTTCCAAGGACCGCTGCTTCGTACAACTTGACGGCCATCGCCCCCGGCGTCGACTGGGCGTTCGAAGAAGAGCACGACATCACAGACGGATGGGCCTGGAACGTGACCGGTAACCACGGCACCATCCTTCTTCGTCTACATGAAGATGATAGCGATGTTGTGTATACGGAGCCACTGGAAGATGGCGAGCAACTGCATTCGGCAAGTGTGGCTAGGGAGATTTCGGCTGTGGCAAATATCCAAGATGAGGAGACTGCTACTGCATCCAGCTTCGCTCTCCGTCTCTACGGCGTCCACTGGCCGCGCCAAGGCTCTATCCTTTTGACTACGACGAGTGAGAAGTTTGCTGGCATTTTTGGACTGCCGCATCTGTCCCCTGATCCAGAATTCTTCCACTCAAGTCAAATGCTTCTTAATCGGACCATAGATGCTGTTCTTCGTAGAAGGGAGAGGAGTAGGTTCTCTGGTTCCAGCAACCCATGGACAGCGGTAGTCGAAGAAGATGGGCTGGACGATGTTCCGATCCCACGTTGCGAGTACATTATGTACTTGCAGCTGCATCCTATCCACTACAATGTTTTGGGGGATGATAATCCGAACCACAGTCACCTAGAAATTGACAAGCTCGAGCGCGAACTGCGGTTCCCGACTGGGGCACCCAGATGGGGTGTACCCGAGCTGCGCATGTCCATGGTTGCTTGGTCTCCGGACTGCTCATATTACCTCGAGTCGAAGGGGCCACCACTGTTCCCGTCGGTCGAGGGCGAGCATCTGGTCGGCGTCAAGTCAGAAATACTGCTTGCGCGGATCAAGTTGTGGATGTTTGGGTTCGCAGCTATTCTGATGGGGCAGCTGTGGCTGTTACAAGGGCAAATGAAGGAGTCCAATACTCCGTCAACCCTCGGCCGCATCAACTTCTATACTGTTGCGACGATGCTGATGGCTGACGGTCTCGTATTTGTTTGCTCGTCAGCCTGGAGCCTGTCAGCAACTAACACTTTCTTGCCATCTCTGATGCTAACCTTTGCAGCTTTCATGTCAATGACCATCGGTGCCGGGTTTTTGTCCGAAATCTACAAGAACCAAGAGCCAGAAAGGAGGCGTGAACAACAACAACAACAACAGCAGCAGCAGCAGCAGCAGCAGCGGACAAACAATGCCCAGCCTACCGCCGTAAACCAGTCCTCATCAAGTGGCAGGCTCCCTGCCCCCGTAACCGCCGGACCTGTTCGCCCACTATCTCCCCCAATCATCATCCCCTCTGACCAAGATATCGACGCTGAAATCGCTGCCAACTCCTCCCCTAATGCATCAACCTTGCCCACGGGCGCAACCACAACTGGCCCATCCCGACCTCGACTTTCCTCCTTCGCCTCCATAACCGGCACCTTCGTCTTTTTCGGCATTCTAATTCTCATTATCACAGCCTCCTCCCTATCCTGGCCGCCCCGAGCCCGCGCCATCTATCTCAACATCATCTCCTTTACCTATCTTAGCATGTGGGTGCCGCAGATACGCCGAAACATCCTGCGCAACTCTCGCCGCGCCTTCGCCTGGCGCTTCGTCATCGGCCAGTCGGTCTTGCGCCTACTGCCGTTCGCCTACTTCTACCTAGTCCGGGACAACATTCTATTTGTGGAGCCCGATATAACGGTGTTTGGGCTGCTGTGTGCGTGGGTGTGGATACAGATTTTTGTGCTGGGAGTGCAGGACGTGTTGGGGCCACGGGCTGGGATCCCCGCTAACTGGCTACCTCCCGTGTGGGAGTACCATCCTGTGCTTAGGGAGGATAATCTTGAGGCGGGTGGACTGCCGATAGGGTTGGTTGCTTCTTCTTCGGGCTCGACGTCGGGAGATAGCGCGCCGCCCTCGCCGTCTGCCGATCGGAAACGGTCGTGGTCGCTTGGCGCGGATGAGACGCCGGAAGATGGGGCTCGTCGTCGCGAGCGGGAGAAGGAGTTCCAGCGCCATGGTATGGTGCTACGGTACATTGATTGCGCGATCTGTACTGAGGTGTTAGAGGTACCCGTTGTCGTAAGGCCTGGGGCTGCTACTAGGAGTGATGGATTGGCGGGTGTGTTTGCCCGGCGCGCGTATATGGTCACGCCGTGCAGACATATCTTCCATACGAAGTGTTTGGAGGGTTGGTTTAGGTATAAGTTGCAGTGTCCTATTTGTAGGGAGGAGTTGCCTCCTTTGTGAGAGATAAGGTTCGAGTTATGTAACGCGAGTCTGTATTAGGGGAATAAGAATGGAAACTTGCCGTCCCTCAACTATGCAGTTAAACTCTCTTTTAACAAGCTCAGTAACCATAGACGATATTCCATCTACCTTGCTCATTTTTATACAACTGTTATCATGTTTCCAACTGCTGACATGGAGTGAATGCTGCGCAATGAATGGGCAAAGAAGAGCGTTTAAGTCAATGACGTGCTACCTCTTTCAGCTCTGCTACCAACTAGATAGCATGCTGGGTAGCTGATTGCCTCGGCATCAGCGAGCCAATTACGAAGCTGCATGAGAAGATAAGGAGTTGGTTTAAAAGGAAAAGCCGCTTCAACACATTTCAAAGATCAAAGCTCACCTCGCTTGTGGCGCGTTGCAGCCTGGAGGTGATTGATTAAGCTTCGATGGGCTCACACATTGGCTGTAGTAACCCACGGGCCTTGGATATCGAGAGAAGTGTGAGCATAACACACAGGAAACCTTACTGAAGCTCATGAAGTAGAAGACTTTCATCCTTTTTCATTTTACTTGGGTTCAGTAACTGCCTAGTCCTCCCCTGAACTTGATCCTACTGTTGACTAGTGTCTGACTTAACTTATCCCCCATCCAGGACGGGCAGGCACACTGCCCATTGGGCATGCAAATCCCTGCTCTAAGCCCTACCTTGCTCCACCTATGACGAAATGATCGACGGCAACGACCGGCTTGGCAACGGCAATTGCGTGCCGAAGGCGGGGCTGTGCTAGGGCTGCTGTGTCGCCGGGCCAACAACGGGCCGATGCGTGAGAGCAGAGACAGGGGGAAGGCGCAGGCTTAATCCATTGGCTGACCAGCCAGTGGTCAGGGCAGGCCGAGGGATCGGGTCCGAGGTTTTGTTGTTAAAAAAATGCTGGATTAAAGAGCAGGTTTCCAAACCTTGCTGTGAGACAGTGAGACGGTACCGGGTGTGTCCTTTCCGTGCTTGTTGCTTAAAAGCGGATGTGCTGTGTGGGATTTGTCGATTCCATTCCTACGCTGCCTGCTGTGTGGTGTGGCTCTCCTGCGCGTTCTGTTCTGTGTTTGTGCTGAAGTCAACAGGTCGACTGAATCGATTTGAAATCAGTTCTCCTGACAACAACGCCAACAATACGATCGATTACTATCCAATTTCTGAACCGCTCCAATCCCAATTCTTCCTCCATAGCCAAAATGACCAAGGAACGCCCTGACCCCTCTCCTCACCCAACAATAACAACCTGCTAACATCCAGCTCCACAGATCACAACTCTGCTCCTTGACTGCGACAACACCCTCGTCCTCTCGGAGGAACTCGCCTTCGCAGCCTGCGCAGACCTCCTCAATGAGATCGCCTCCTCCAAATTCGTGCCCCTCGGGCAGCCCTTCACGGGCGAGCAACTCGTCGTCGAGTTTGTGGGGCAAAACTTCCGGGGCATGCTGCACACCTTGCGTGCACGCTGGCAACAGGAACATCCGGGATACGAAGGTTTGACGGATGACGAGATTGAGACGTATGTGAAGTTGGAGGAGGATAAGGTGATTGAGAGGTTGAAGAGAGATTTGGTGCCTTGTGTAGGCGCTGAAGAGGCGTTGAAGAGGGTTAGAGAGAATAGAGAGGGGATCAAGATGGCGGTAGTCAGTAGCTCGGCGCTGAGGAGACTGAAGGCGAGTATTGAGAAGGTTGGGTTTGAGCGGTTCTTCAAGGATGTTGAGACTGGAGAGCAACTGCTCTTCAGCGCGGCGAGCAGCTTGCCGAAGCCAACGAGTAAGCCCGATCCGGCGATCTATTTGTATGCGATGGAGAAGCTTGGAATCAAACCAGAGGAGTGTGTTGCTGTTGAGGATAGCAAGAGTGGGACGCTGAGCGGTACCAGGGCGGGGATAAAGGTCATCGGGTATGTTGGGCCGTATAAGGCCGAAGAGAGGGAACATATGGCCAAAGTGTTGAGAGAAGCTGGCGCAATCATTGTTATGGAGGATTGGGCGGAATTTGAGGAATGCCTGGCAAAGATCGAGAGTGGGAGCGTTTAGGGGTTGAATCTTTGGAATAACTGGAAGTTTGGATAACACGTTACCATAAACCGCAGGAGGGATTTGATCTGGATTCATTTCATCTTCGCCAGTCCATCAAGAAACTGTTCACGCTTTGGAGCGTGGCCCTGCTAGGATTGGCCTCTGGCGCAGCCTGAACGATATGTCCCAGCTTAACACGGACAGCTGTCTTAGTGAAACCATTTCTGCTATCGCTTTCTGACCTCACCTTGCCGGCGTCGTCATAGCACCAGCAATAAATGGCCAGCGCGACGCCAACAGACAGGTCTTTTCCTGTCTCGCAGAGGATAACAACCCGCTTGTCTTCCTGCCATGCTCCCTTTGGCAGGGCGTTTGGCTCTGAATCCTCGGATTGCTCACCTGCGGTCAAGAATTGCCCAGCGAACTCACATATCCTTGGCAGTGCATCCCTGAGCAGGCGGCTGGCAGTTTTACTGTTCTTCCCCAACCCAACCTCCATATATGAAGGTGATTTAACCCACGTCTCCTGCTCCGTTGCCTTAGGCGCCAACGCAATGACGCACGCCCCGTCCAAGTCCCTCGCCCTCTCCAGAGAAGCCAGCGTCCCAACCCACACCCTCGGCGCAACACCCTTGATATCCAACCGCTCATCTTTTCCTGCTTCCTCCTTCTTCTCGTCTCTCAACAACTTCTCAATCAACCCCGGCAATTCCCCCTCCTCAGCCGCAAGTAAGGTCTCCCGATGCCGCCAAAACACCGCTGCCGTCAACCCCCTCGCCCAATTCTCCGTGTCATCTCCTGCCCCCTGCACATACACATACCCCTTGTCTCCCACTGAAACAGTCATCTCCCCGCCCTCAACCCTCCTTGAACTGGTGCAGCATACCACGGGGTGCCAAGCCTTTCGGATCTCCCTCACCGCATCAGCGACGGTTTCTAAATCTATTCCATCGTCGAAATCACTGTGCGTGATCCAGAAGGGACGCAGCGGCTTTCGTAGATGCTGACGCAGAGGGGCGGTGTCGATGGCGAGGGAGTTAAAGGCTTCAACGAAGTCAGGGAGAATGGCCTCGATTTGCGAAGCTTCAGAGGCTGAGACAGCACTAGGTGAAGTGAACAAGGAGTGCACTTCTGGTTGGTCAGGGAAGAGCACGCGGTTGAGGACGGCACACCAGACGGGGATGGTTTTGGAGAGGGCATCGGGCATGCCTGGTACATAGGTTAGCAGGATATAGGGGGAACGGAAGGTTGATTGGCAGACTGACGTTTGCCTCGGCGAGTCGAGTCAACAATGATGCAGCTGTATAGGCGGATAGCCGTGTAAGCGTATGTACGAGTAGTGGCAGACAAAGCCATAATAAACGTCAAGTAGCCCTAAACCATTGCCTCTTGAAATTGCCTTCCCAAGAGAGAGAAAACCTACCCGCCCCTGGTCCCAATCACCCACAGTAAATGCAAGTTCAATCTCCTAGTACTAAATTTCCACTGCCCCGTATGTCCATCGGTGCTCTTAAAATACGCCGACGCTTCCTTCATCTTAGGGTCGATATACCAACTGCCGCAGCGCTCGTTCGCGACCAGGGGGAGATCGCCAAGCGCGTCGGCGACAGCTGCGACGAACTCGGCGTCCGCGCAGATCGAGCGCAGTCGGTTGGGGATGGACAGACTTGCACGCTTGAGGTCGCCCAGCACGCGGGAGAGCGCCGAGGCATTGTCATCAAAATGTTGGGAAGGGAAGAGGATTTGGTCGAGGGTTGGGTCTGCCATTTTGGTCATCCTCGAGACTATTGGGTCAAAAACTTTTGAATCAATGATGAAGCAGTCAATGGGTTAAGGATATGAAGCGAGAGTTCGGACGAGATGAGGGGCGGGCTGAAACCCCACGTCGAGCCGCCGCGCTAGCGACACCAAAGTTTTAACGGGTGGGTTCACAGGGCTGAAACGACATGGAGGGTTTGCCTATGGACAACGCTGCTGTTCTTAAGTTTGAAGCCCTCGACCTCGTCACCTTAAAAGATACCCGGTAAACTTGAAGCAGGGCTGAGATGCATCTTAAGATGGTTTACGCTGTTGCAAAAACTAGATAGCTCATTAGAAACATAGTTATCAAGCTTTAAGTTACTGCTTTACAAGGACCAGCCTCGACTTCGTTGGTTTTCATGAGTTTTTTGCTTTGGTTTGTTTTTTTTTTAATCCTCGTACTCCGTATCCGTATCCAACATTAATATCCCCATTCGTATTTCCCCTCCCTCAGATAGCCAAAATGCCAAATATGACATGGGTGTATATGTTCAAGTATCCAAAAGAACCGCCAAACACCAAATGACAACCAAGAAATTCCACCACACACAAATCCTGCAATTAACTCCCAGTCACCATCTAATTTGCGTCGCACGGCGTTTTACATCCAACGCACCCTGGCTGAGATTCCTTGACCCAAGCTCAATCTTTGCAAATCGTTCCCGCAAATCAAAATCGACCGCCCGAACCATGACACGTTTATCTTCAGGTACGACGACGCTCAGTGGCTGTGGTTGTGGTTGTGCCGACGTTTGTTGTGACGGCGTTGTAATAAACTGCAGCTTCTGGAACGGGTGCTGCTGCTGTTGCTGCACAAAACTGGTGGGGGTCGGCGGAAGGGTATTGAACGTTGACGATGTTGAAGCCGGCGAGAATCCCCGGGATGATGGCGTCTTTTCCAGCCAGGCTGCATTACCCCCCGGTCCGAGAGGAGGACTGCCTGCACCGAACTCGGTAATCCCAAGGCCGGGCATGGGACTGGTGTCACGACTGCTGGCCACGCTGCTGGTCGTGCTGATGGATAGCTGGGGAGCGGTCATCGTCATCGTCTGGGGAGGGCTCGAGTCCGGCGGTGTCATTGCAGTACTGGTGCTGGCACTACCGGGGCTAGGATAACCGGCTGAGCTGGGAGAACCGAGATCGAGTCCCTCTTCTTCGACCTTTAAAACCCACATTCCAATTCTAGCTACCAACTCACTATCCCACATCGCCTCTCTCCTTGCCGAGCTGCGCAGTAGTTGAATGGCCTGCCTGCGAATCTGGGGATCGCGGCACTTTGTAGCGACGACATACAACGGCGGAACGATACCCATGTCAGCGCTAAAGGATGGCTTGATGTGGTGTGCAGTGTACACGTTATCCACTCCATTAAGAGGGTCCAACAGGTCGCGGTGGCGGTGATGGCATAATGCGGGGTTGGGGCACCGTTGTGCCGCAGCACGACGCTCCTCATCCCCAACAACCTCGCGGGCTAGATCGACGATGGCCTTGAACGCAGGGATAAAGTTGTCAAAGTGCATCTCACTGTCGCTAAAGGTCATCAAGAACAGGATTTGGCCCATAATTTGAAACATCTTCAGCACGGCAATAGCTGCCTTCTCCTGGCTGCTGACTCCGGGGGCGGTGCGTGATTCAAGAATAGGCTCGAACGCACGGGACCAGGCTTCAATTTCGTGTTTGAAAGAGGCTCCAACGTGCCGGAGCTCAGCAGGTAACACGCCCATGATGTTGTTCGGGGCATTGTTTTCGGCGTACTCGAACATAGCATCTCGGAAGCGGAAGATGCGTTCGCAAAGATTATCCCAGGCGACGCGAGCATCCATGACAGACGAGAACCGTTCGGGGATCGGGTTCTTGTTAGGAGGGATGGGCGAAGATGGGTTCGAACTGGGCGAGCTGGGGTCCTGTCCATGGCCTTTGTGCAGCCGAATAACATACGGGTCGGGGAAGTGAAAAGCCATGTCGTAAGATTTGGCTTGGATGGCGAGGCGCCTGAACATCTGTATCAACTCCTCTTCGACGGGTTCCTCGTCTGGTGAAGCGAAAAAGGCCCTCTTCTTCTCGGCACGTAACCCCTCCAAGAGCTTCAGGCCAGCCTGAATTTGCCTAATGGCCTGTTTGTGATCCCCAACGAACGAGTCAAAGCAGGCCAGCAGGATGCTCGCCATTAGCCTCGTCCGATTTGATGTCGCGTCATCCACACCTTGGTTGGGAAGGGAGTTGATGGCGTGCGAGTACTTTTGGCAGGCCATTTCCCAGTGCCTTCTGGCGTGGTCGACCGAAGTTCCATTTGCGTCCGGGGATGAAGGTGGTGATTCATTCGCTTTATCCAACGTCTTGTACAGTGCGCCGAGCGCGACAACGGCATGCCGGATAGCGGGTGATGAATGACAGGCCTGAAGTACGCTTCGGTTCCAGAACGTAGAGTCAAAGAAACCCGAGAGCTCGCTAGCTGTCCGCTGGCGAAATAGATTGAAATACATGCCTTCAATCTCGGTGAAGGGGATGTTTATCGATGGCGCATACAAGATTGACCCTGCCTGGGCATTGATCCGAAGCATCGCGGCTTGCTGGGATTTGTTGATGCGCCTTGGGGGCAGCACGAGGGAGAACTCGCGAACCACGGTACCGGCAGCCATCGGCTTTGGGGCGATTCGGATCTCTTCGAAGGGTCTTGCACTTCGCGGGGGCGGCGGGTATCCCGGGCATTCCTTGTTTGAACGGACGCACCTGAGGCATTGAGGCCGCGTCTCATCACACTTTATCCTTCTGATCCTGGAGAGGTCGTCAGCTCCAGAGCCTGAAGCACAAGAGCGAGTCTTTGGGACGCTTACTTGCAGGTCCTGCACCCCGTCTTTACCTTCGGTCTGCTTGTTCTGGAGCGTTTTTGCTTTGGCGGTAATTCGGGAAGAGGCCCGTGGATCGGGTCCGAGCTGGCGCCCGTACCCACTGTCGAGGCCATAGTGAGAGCGAGTATGCCTTCTTAACCCCCTTGCGCCTCCTCAGTCTTCTTCAATCTCGAAAAAAAAGAGCGCGGCAGTCAATTCGAATCCTCGTAGTGGCGCCAGTTTGTCTAGAGTCAATTGACCGTCTGATGGCTTTCGAAGGGTGCAGCGTGGTTGTGTCTGGGAGCAGCCGACGTCAGCTGGGATGAGCGAGCTGTCGCGGTTTTTGGACGAGAAGCGGACGTGCGGCGTTGGTGGTTCGTTTGATGTCGCGTTGCGCGGGCGCGTATGGGGACGAAGCTAACGTTGTCTCAGTTCTTGTCGTGGAAAGAGAGGGGAAAAGCAAAGGTGGTTCGGTGATGGTATCACAAAAGGCAGCGAAGGTTGGGGTCCAGTGATAGGCAATTAATGGGTAGGCGAGGCTCGCGGGACTTATGATTGAGTGCGCAGGCGTCGGTCCCTTATTCGGCCACACGGCTTCTTCTGTTGAGAGCTGCATGCGCTTAAGTCCCTGGTGCGTTCTTGGTGGTGATACATGCACTATGTAAGCTCCCCGCCCCCCCCCCCCC
>Ga0065720_1019455_pt1 | contig 25810 bp, 20 predicted proteins | sample Thericmetagenome_FD_59107 | JGI IMG/M metagenome (GOLD analysis project Ga0065720, IMG submission 59107) | Thermophilic microbial communities from the Joint Bioenergy Institute, California, USA of rice/straw/compost enrichment - eDNA_2 v2... | ecosystem: Engineered > Solid waste > Grass >... | reverse complement strand
GACGCAAGCTGGGCATATCCGGCGGCGGCCGCTGCAATGTCACGAACAACAAGGATCTGGACGAGCTGATCCGCCATATCCCAGGCAATGGCCGGTTCCTGTACAGCGCACTGTCCACATTCAACAACAGGCATATCATTGAATTCTTCGAGGGACTCGGCATCCGTCTGAAAGAGGAGGACAACGGCCGCATGTTCCCCGCCACCGACAAGGCGAAGACCGTCGTCGACGCGCTTGTCTCGCAGGTGCGGAAGCAGGGGGTGAGCATCATGACCAACAGCCCCGTGGAGCGCGTGCTGTACGAAAACGGCGCGGTGGCCGGCGTCAGGCTGAAGCAGGGACAGGAGCTGAGCGCCAGCTGCGTGATCATCGCCACAGGAGGCAAGTCCGTGCCGCAAACCGGCTCAACCGGGGACGGATACGCCTGGGCCGAGGAGGCAGGGCATACAATCACCGAGCTGTTCCCGACCGAGGTGCCGATCATCCTGAACGATCCCTTCATCCAGGATCGGGAGCTGCAGGGCTTGTCGCTGCGCGACGTCTCGCTCACCGTCTGGAATCCGAAGAACAAGCCGGTCATCACCCATACAGGCGATATGATCTTTACGCATTTTGGCATATCCGGCCCGATCGCCCTGCGCTGCAGCCAGTTCATCCACAAGGTGAAAAAACAGTTCGACGTCCGCGAGGTGCGGATGACGCTCGACCTGTTCCCCGAGGAGTCCGCTGAGCAGGTGTTCCAGCGGCTCTTCGGCGCGATCAAGGAACAGCCCCGCAAGGCCGTCAAGAATACGCTCCGGAGCTTCCTGGCGGAACGCATCGTGCCTGTCCTGCTGCGAAAATCCGGCCTCGCCGGCGAGATCACCGGCGACCATGCCGCCAAGTCATCCGTGCTGGCCTTCGCGCAAGCATCCAAGGCGATGCCCCTGCACGCGACGGGGACGCTCCCGCTCGAGCAGGCATTTGTCACAGGCGGCGGGGTTCATCTGAAGGAAGTGGATCCGAAGACGATGCAATCGAAGCTGATGCGGGGGTTGTATTTCTGCGGGGAAGTGCTGGACATCCATGGTTATACGGGCGGGTATAACATCACCGCCGCATTCGTCACCGGGCATACGGCGGGAACGAACGCGGCGTTGCAAGCGAAGGAACTGTCCGCCGGCAGCCAGCCGAACATGAAGTGAAGCGGCGCACCGGCATGAACAGCTGACGGGCCACAAGCGGGGAGCTTTAGGCCCTGACGTCACCTGAGAAATGATCGTACGAATCGGCAGAGACATCATACAGCGGCCCTTCGTCGCTGTCCGGGATCTCCGGCTCGGGGCCTGTCCTGTCCAACCGGTCCGGATCGGCGGACGAAACAGCGGCCTCAGCACGCTTCGCTGCATGCCGCTGCCGACTTTCGGACGACGATTCCGGCTTTGCCGCCGCTTCTGCTTCGGCCCAATCGTCCGAACCCGTCACCGCTTCTGCCGCTCCTTCGCTCCAGGCATCCTGCTCTTCCGCTGCGTCTGCCGAACCGTCGGCCCAGTCGTCCTGCTCATGAGCAGCCGTATCCCGCTCAGGCCGGCGGTTCAGCTCGTACGCCATCGCATAGACTTCCTCTTCATCCCTGGCCGCATGTGGCCGGGGCTGCTCACTCAACAGCTGGCCGCCGCACGCCTGCCCGATCTCCAGAGCGGACGTCAGATCCTCGCCGATGACGCGGATCGCAACCTGAGGCTGCGGCGCATCGCGATCGTGCCACTCGGGTTCATAGCCCAGCTCCCCGAACGTCTCCATCGCCTTCCTCGCGTCTCGCTCATCGGGAAATTGAAACACGAGTGCCGGAGCATGCCTGTTCATCTGTGCATTCATCCTTTCCTCGGAATTATTCCTGGCAGATAGTTGTTTAGGTTGCCCAGCCCCCGGGTTCAATATGCGTCTTCGCGTCGTCCTCCTTTCCTCATGAAAAAAAGCAAGAGGCACCGCCTGAAATGAAGGCAATGCCTCTGTTAACCGATCTCGATCTACCGCTCTCTTACACCCACCACATCTCGCCGAGCGGCTCCTTGATCATCACAGACTGCAGGTTGTTCACCGCTTTGGTGAAGCCCTCTTCAATCGACATCAGGCCGTCTTCATGCTCGATGCTGACGACGTAGTCGTAGCCTGTGAGGCGCAGCGCGCTGATGATGTCCGCCCACACCTTCATGTCATGCCCATAGCCGACCGTCCGGAACTGCCAGGCGCGGCTGAGCATGTTCGTGTATGGCTGCATGTCGGTAATGCCGTAGATGTTCGCATTGTTCACGTCGATGGTCGTGTCCTTGGCGTGGAAATGATGGATCGCGCCCGCCTTGCCCAGGTAGAGGATGGCCTGCACCGGATCGATGCCCTGCCACCACAGATGGCTCGGGTCGAGGTTGGCACCGATCACATCGCCGACCGCCTCTCTCAGCCGCATCAGAGTGCCTGGCGTGTGAACGGAGAAGCCGCCATGCAGCTCCAGTCCAATCTTCACGCCCCGCTTCTCCGCCTCGCGGCCGACTTCATTCCAGTACGGGATCACTTTATTCTCCCATTGCCAGGCCAGGATCTCCTGATAATCGTTGGGCCATGGAGCGACCGGCCAGTTCGGATACTTCGCATCCTCCGAATCGCCCGGGCAGCCGGAGAACGTATTCACCACCGGGACGCTGAGCCGCTTCGCCAGCTCCAGCGTCTTCATGATCGTCTCATGCGCCTCTTTCGCGATCGCCTTGTTCGGATGGAGCGGGTTGGCATGGCAGCTGAACGCGCTGATGATCAGCCCGCGCGACACAAATTCCTGTTCATACCGCTTGAGCGCCGCGTCATCCTCCAGCAGCTCATCGATCGGGCAATGCGCATTGCCAGGATAGCCGCCCGTCCCGATCTCCACCGCCTCCACTCCCTTGGAAGCGACGTGATCGAGCATCTCGGGCAGAGACTTCTGAGCATACAACACCGTAAATACGCCAAGCTTCATCGCTTGATCCTCCTCCTGTTCACTTATGCCAAGGTAACGGCCTTGCCGGTTCTTGCCGATTCATAGATCGCTTCCAGGATCTGCGTGACAACCAGCGCCTGTTCAGGCAGAACGAGCGGCGACCTGTCATTCACGATGGACTCGATCCACATGCGAGCCTCGCGTTCGCCTTCCGTCTCCCGCTTGCCATCGAAGAAAGCGACGCCGCTCATATCGGTCTCGATCTTGTTCACGTACAGCTTGCTGAAGCGCTCCCCGTTGATGCGCAGGCCGTCCCACATGTCGGCTCCCGCCTCGGTCCCGTGGAGCGTCGTCTTCGCTTCACCGACATTGAGCGTGTTGAGCGCCCAGCTGGCCTCCAGCATGATGGAGGCGCCATCCTCCATCGTGATGAACCCGAAGGCCGAATCCTCCACCGTGAACTTCTTCGGATCCCACGGACCGAAGGCATTGGCGGCATTCTCGCGCTGTCCCAGCTTGTGATAGACGGCGCCGAGAACCGTCTTCGGCTTGTAGTTGTTCATCATCCACAGCGTCAGATCCAGGGCGTGGGTGCCGATATCGATCAGCGGACCTCCGCCCTGCTTCTCCTCATCCAGGAACACGCCCCAGGTCGGCACGGCGCGGCGGCGCAGCGCGTGCGCCTTGGCATAGTAAATCTCGCCAAGTCCGCCTTCATCGCACAGCTGCTTCAGATACAGGCTGTCGTCGCGGAAGCGGTTCTGATAGGCGATGGACAGCTTCTTGCCCGTGCGATTCGCCGCTTCGACCATCGCTCTCGCTTCCGCTGTTGTCTTCGCCATCGGCTTCTCGCACATGACGTGCTTGCCGGATTCCAGGGCAGCGATCGAGATCTCGGCATGCGAGTCATTCGGCGTGCACACGTGGATCACATCGATCGACGCATCCTCCAGCAGGCGCCTGTAGTCCGTATACACCTTGGCGTCAGGCGTGCCATACTCCGCAGCGGCCTTGGCCGCGCGCTCCTCCACGATATCGCAGAATGCGACGATGTCCACCTGTTGCAGCTTCGACAGCGAGGGCAGGTGCTTGCCGTTGGCGATGCCGCCGCATCCGATGATTCCGACTCTGACTTTGCTCAGTGCTGACATTTGAACATCTCCTCCGATGTATGCTGGTGGTTATGTGCTTTCTGTTTTTTTATTGAAGATTGGCCTTGATCCATTGATAGCTGGTGCGAACGCTCTCCAGCGGCGGGTTCGTGCACACGTCCTGCTCGACGATCAGCCACTCGCAGACGCTACCCGCTGCAGCCGCCGCGATCTCCTTCAGCGGCACGATCCCGGTTCCCAGCTCGACGGTCAGCGGCCCATGCTCCGACGGACGGTAATCCTTGAAGTGAACCAGCGGCAGCCTGTCCTTGTACTTGCGCACATAGGCCACCGGATCATAGCCCGCGGCGTAAGCCCAGCAGGCGTCCAGCTCCACCTGCAGCGCGTCGCTGGAGACGCTGGCGAACAGATCATCGAGGATCGTCCTGCCGTCGACGTGCTCGAGGAACTCGAAGTGGTGATTGTGATAGAGCAGCTGGATGCCTTCAGCCCGGCAACGCTCGCCCAGGCTCGCGATATTCCGGATGACCTCCCGCCATGCCTCGCCCTTGCGATAGCCTTCTGCCAGATAGGGCACCGCGATATAGCGGCCTCCCAGCGCCTTCATGTATGCGATCTCCTCATCGGCCGCTTCCAGCAGCCGCTCATATGGAACATGGCTGCCCACCGCCTTGAGCCCGGTCTCTTCGAGCAGCGACTTCAGCTCCTCCGCCTTCAAGCCGCCATAGCCCGCGAACTCGACGCCCTGGTAACCGATGGCGGCGACCTCGCGCAGTGTTCCTGCAAGATCGTCCCTGGTCAGATCGCGCAACGTATACAGCTGCAATCCAATTGAATAATTCGGCATCGCTTCTGATCTTCCCCCCAGCTTATGTATTCGCTTAACATTAAACCAGCACTTGCGATCCATGAACATGAATGATCTAGCATAAACATGAACAATCTGGCTATTAACTGAACCGGATCCGCCGATGCGAACCCTCATCATGTCCATCTGAAGTCTGATCAGGTCCGTGTTCCGACGAGCGACTGATGCCGGCGATGACGATGTCGAGCATCCTGCGGAAGGTCTCGTCCAGATCGAGCGGCAGACCGAAGCCGCCCTTCTGCTCCAGCGACGCGAAGCCGTGCAGCACGCTGCGCAGCGCGCGTACGGCGTGTATCGCGTCATCGCCGGCCAGACCATAAGGCTCGAGCACATCGGTCAGCAGCTTCACGATCGCTTCTGATATGCGCGTCAGCTCTTCCTGCCCGGGAGCCGGCGCGCGAAGCGCGGCCTCATACAGGCCCGGATGCTCGCGGGCAAATTCCACGTATGCCCGGCCGATCGCATGGATGGCTTCATCCCTCGCGCGTCCGGCGGCAGCATGAAGCATGCGGTCATACAGCTGACGCAGCGCATGAACGGCCAATTGATGGCGCAGCTCCGGCAAGCCTTCCACGTGGTTGTAGATGGAAGATGAACGGATGCCCAGCGCCTTGGCCAGGCCGGCCAGCGTCAGGTTGTCCAGCCCGTGAGCGTCCGCCAGTTCACCCGCCATTTGCAAGATTTTGTTTCGATCGAGTCCTGCTCTTGGTGACATGTATGCTTCACACTCCTATTATCTTGGCCGGTTTGTGCCAGAATGTTGCTCCGCCTCCAGAATCGCCTGATCGATGGAAGGTAGCGGCTCGCGGATCATCTCGCCATGCCCGACCGCCAGCACGGACGGACGAAGCTCGCGCAGCTTCCGCGCCGTTGCCAGCGCCGCTTCCCGGCTCCATGTGGCCATCGCCGGAAACGGGAAGCCCGGTCGCACGATTCCGGACACCGCGACGCCCCCGCGCGTCTGGAAAGCGTCCCCGGCGATCAGGATGCCACAGCGCTCGTCCATGAACGCCATATGCCCCGGCGTATGACCTGGCGCAGCGATCGCGGTCAGCGAGCCGATGCGCTCTCCATCGCGCAGCAGCCGGTCCGGTCTGGTCCGAAGCTTGCGATTGAATCCGCCCCGAATCTTGTCCGGATGCTCCCCCGGGAGCAAGGCATAGTCGCCGGCCAGCAGCCTGGCATCCCGCTCGGAGATCGCCACTTCCGCATCCGGACATGCGGCGCGCAGTCGATCCAGAGCACCGACATGATCCGCATGCGCGTGCGTGAGCAGGATGCGTCTGATCGGCTTGCCGAGCGAGGAGGCCGCCTGCAGGATGCCCTTCCAGCCGAAGGCCATCGCCGCATCGATCAGCGTCAGTCCGTCTTCCTCCTCCACCAGGTAACAATTGACCGGGAATACCCGGGGCATAAACGTAATCTGAATCACCGTCTGCTCTCGTATGACGCGCATAAACGCTTCCCCTCCACCAATTAACTAATAACGTTAGTTATAATATAACTAACATCATTAGTTTTTGTCAACAGAAAAGCTCACCCTCCCATCAGGAGGCCGAGCCAGGCCGCCACCAGGCCCAGGGCGACGGATCCTGTCACATAAGCGGCTGCCACAGCGAACTTCCGCTTCTCCAGCAGACGGATCGTCTCCAGCCCGAACGTCGAGAACGTCGTATACGCGCCGCATACTCCGACGCCCAGCAGGAGCCACAGCGGCTCGACAAGGACCTCCCTCGCGTGCATGGCGTAGAGGAAGCCGAGCAGCAGCGAGCCGGACAGATTGATGAGGAACGTCCCCACCGGGAAAAATGCCGAACGCTTCGACAGCCACAGTCCCGCATAATAGCGCATGAGCGCGCCGATGATACCTCCCAGGCCTACCCACCAGACTGCCATCACCGCTGCCCCTCCTTGCTGCCGATCTGTCCGCGGGTCCGTCTGCCGGTCGAACCGCTTGTCCATCTGCCCGCTGCGATCCAGCCGATCCCCGCAAGCAGGGCTCCGCCCAATGCGCTGATGAGCACGTATGCCGCAGCCGATGCCGGTGACCCAAGCTCGATCAGCTGCAACGCCTCGACCGAGAACGTGGAGAATGTCGTAAACGAGCCGATGAGGCCGACGCTGATACCAAGATGAACGGGCCTGGGAAGGCCAAGACGCTCCGAAGCCGCCGCGAATGCGCCCAGAACCAGACATCCCGCCAGGTTGACCAGCAAGGTGCCGTTCAGAAACAAAGGCCAGTCCATCCCCCGCAGGAGCGGTTCCAGCCCATGTCCGATTATATGACGAAGAACAGCCCCTATCATGCCTCCAACCGCTACGGCCAGCACGTGCATTTCTATCACCTGCCGTTTGTGTATTCCAATATGAAATCATCAACAGTCTAACCGATCTTCTTCAGAATGCCAATGCCTGTCCCGCAAACGCATAAAAAACCGAGCTTTCCGACCAGGTCGGTCAGCTCGGTTTCATTTCTTACGCTTGGTATCGTCAAGCACTCACAAACGAATAGGAACCTGAACCGATCAACAGACGTACGCCGCTGGCGGTCTGTTCGACCTCCTTGATCCCGGCTGTCTGGCGCACGGGATCTTCGTTTGACCCAAGCGAGTCGATCACTTGACGAATCGGCGTATCTCCTTCCCACAACATCTCGATCCTGGCTCCGGGCACGATCACTTCGGCTGTACAGTTCACCGGTACCGTCACCTTCATCATCGTCTTGCCATCCTGCAAACGCCAGCCGACCTCAACGTTGCCATACATACTTTCATAAGAGGCTTCGGCGTAGGTAAGGCCATCCACAGGCAGCTGGGGCTGGATGCGAAGTTTCGCGAATGCTGGGACCGATTCATCCATAGCCAGACCCGCCAGATGACGGAACATCCAGTCGCCGATCGCCCCGTATGCATAATGATTGAAGGAATTCATATCATCGCTCCAGAACGAGCCGTCCGGTTTGATGCCGTCCCAGTGCTCCCAGATCGTCGTGGCGCCTTTGCTGACGGAATACAGCCAGGAAGGATAGGTGTCTTGCAGCAGCAACTTCACAGCCGTATCATGATATCCATTCTCCGACAGAACCAGGCAAAGATACGGCGTGCCAACAAAGCCGGTGGTCAAATGGTAATCCTGTTCCACGACCAGATCGTTTAATCCCGCGGCGATCTTCTTGCGGAGCTCACCCTCCACCAGGTCAAAGATCAGCGGCATGATGTAGGAGGTTTGAGTGCGGGCGATCATGCTTCCATCCTCACGTATGTAGGTGCGTCGGAAGGCTTCCACTATACCTGCATGCAAGCGCGTGTACTCCCGCACATCGTCCTCCATGCCCAGAACGGCCGCCGCATCGCGCAAGATCCGAGTCGAATGCGCGTAGAAAGCGGTCGCCACGAGATACACCGGCGTCGCCCCGAAGTAACTGCCTTCATGGGCATCAAGCGCCAGCCAATCGCCAAATTGAAACCCGGTGTCCCATAGATATTCATCCTTGCCTTGTCTGCGGATAAACTCCACCCATGCTTTCATGCTGCCATATTGTTCCGCCAGCAAACGTCGATCTCCATAATGAAGATACATCGTCCATGGAACGATCGTCACCGCATCTCCCCAGGCGGAGGAAGTCAGCGTCTCATCTCCCCACTGCCCGGACGTATAATCACCAAGGGCATTTGGAACCACGAATGGCACAGCTCCCGTCTCCCATTGGTCTGCCTTCAGATCTCGCAGCCACTTGGTGAAAAACGGCGCCACCTGATAATTGAATGCTGCCGTACGGGCGAAGATCTGGGCATCCCCCGTCCAGCCAAGGCGCTCATCGCGTTGCGGACAATCTGTCGGCACGTCGACGAAGTTGCCGCGCTGTCCCCACACCACATTGCGATACAGCTGGTTAACGGCTTCGTTGGAACAGACGAAACTGCCGGCAGGCTCCATATCCGAGTGGATCACTTCCGCCGTGAACGCCGCCATCAGCTGCTCGTCTGTCCATCCCTCGAGTCCTCTTACCCTGACATAGCGAAATCCCTGGAACGTAAAATGCGGCGCATAATCGATCTCACCGTCATATCCGGCGATATAGCGCACAGTCTGCCTGGCCTTGCGCAGATTGCCCGTATAGAAATTCCCATGCTTGTCCAACACTTCCGCGTGATGCAGCTCGATCTCCATCCCCTTGGACACCGCGAGATTCATTCGCACGCGGCCGACAAGATTCTGCCCCATATCAAGCACCGTATCCCCGGCAGGGGTATGAATCACCTTGACCGGACGCAATCTTTCTGTAACCCGGCAGGGCCAGTTTTCCTGAGCGACAAGCTGTTGGTAAGGCAGATCGAGAATCTCGACCGCGGACCATCCGCGATCGTCGAATCCTGTGCCTGACCAGCCGGCAAGTTCCAGCCTCGCATCATAGGTTTCGCCCGCGTACAGCTCCGACAGCAAGATGGGACCGGTGGAAGCTTTCCAGGACTCGTCCGTTACGATCACTTCTTCGTCGCCATCTTCGAACTGAACATGCAACTGTAACAACAGAGCCCTGCGGTCTCCATAGATATTGCGCTTGCTGAGCCAGGTGAGCTCTCCCTTGTACCAGCCGTCACCAAGCAGGACTCCTATACTGTTGTCACCGCTCTTCAGCAGCGATGAAGCGTCATAAGCCTGATATTGATGTCGGTGGGAATAGCTCGTCCAGCCCGGAGCGAACAGTTCATCCCCAAGCCTCTGTCCGTTGATATGAATCTCATACATGCCGGCTGCTGTCGCATAGATCCTTGCTGAGCGAACCGTCTTGCCCAGCCTGAATGATTTCCTCAGCATGAACACAGCAGGATCATGCGGATCGATCTGGTCAGCACGCGGCGTAATCCAGGAAGCCTGCCAATGTTCCGGGCTCATGAGACCGGTTTCCCACCATGTTTCTTCGCTCCATGCGGATTCATGGCCGGCCTGGTCCCAAACCTTTACTCTCACATAATAGCGGGTACGCGGCTTCAAGTCAGGACCGTCATACTCCAGATGGATCGATTGATCGCTGCCTGCATATCCGGTATCCCACAACGGTTGCTGATAGTTGCCGCTTGCCTCTCTCACCTGAAGGCGGTATGCGGCCTGTACAACTCCCCGCTGATGCTCCGCCTGCAATTTCCAGGAGAAACGAGGTCTGGTCACGTCTGTTCCAAGCCAAGTCGCACGATATTCACAAGTCAGAGCATAAACTTTCAGACTCATCTCTTACAACCCCCATAATGGCTCTTGTTCCGGTTTACGCGGTGTGTTTCCCCCGTAAATACCTGTTTTCTTGTTTATCTGCAGACTGTTGAAAAATAATCGGAACCGTTATGGTCATGCCGCCTTATGAGCGCAGTTCAGGCACAATGTGGGCTTCCCCATGTCCGGTCAGCGCAGCGACCAGGCTCCGGGCGGCCGACTCATGCATCTTATGTCTTGTCCTTGCAGTGGCAGATCCGATATGCGGCAACGTCACGACCTGGGGTAAACGAAGCAACGGATGAGAAGGCGAGACCGGTTCCTCCGCATACACATCCAATCCGGCTGCCCTGATCCACCCAAGCTCCAGCGCTTCAACCAGAGCTTCTTCATCAACCAGTTGACCGCGTGAAACGTTGATGAAAATCGCCGAAGGCTTCATGAGCTGAAACTGCTCCCTTCGGAACATCCGCTTCGTCTCATTGGTGAGCGGCGCCAGAACCACAACAAAGTCGGATTCCTGCAGGAGCTGCTCCAGCGTCCGGTACTTGGCGCCGTATCGTTCCTCAACTTCCTGCTTGCGGCGGCGATTATAGTACAGGATGTTCATATCGAATCCCAGCGCGGCACGTTTGGCAACAGCTTCGCCGATTCTCCCCAGACCAACTATGCCCAAGGTGGCGTGATGGACATCCATCCCGAAATCTGCGGAAGCGGGCTCATCCTTGCTCCATCTGCCTTCCTTCACTTTGCGATCGAGCTCCGGTATGCGCCGGGCAGCCGCCAACATCAGCGCGATGGCCAGATCAGCCACCGTATCATCAAGAACGTACGGGGTGTGCGTTCCGATGATGCCGCGTCTCCGCATCGCTTCCAGATCGAAATTGTTGTAGCCTACCGATACATTGCTCACCACTTTCAGCATCGGGGCTTTATCAAGCAGCTCATCGTCGATCTGCAAACCGCTTTGCAACAGTCCATGCACGTCGCCGATCAACGCTTCCAGGTTCTCTCTGGCCAAACTTTCGCCATCTTCCACTTCCCGCAACTCGCATTGATCGCTGATGATCGCTCTGGCTTCCTCTGGCAATTTCCTTAATGCCAACACCTTTGGTTTCATATTTTCCAATCCCCGCCTTGCTAGATTAATAGAATTATACTATGGTTTACGGTATACAATTTTTGTTCTTGGCAGTGCATTATTTTTGACTTTTCCGTTTCGTATTCCCTTGACGTCTCTTTTGGTATATTCTCTTTGTATGAATGATGTCTCAGGCTGCCGGGATACACAAGGAGTGGATACGTGCCATGATCTTCTGGAACATTCGCAAGCAACTGTTCCTGCTCTTCATCACCGTCTCGATTATTCCCGTCGTGATCGTATCCTTTATCTCCTATAACAGTTACACCTCACTGGTCAGCAATCAGGTATCCAAGCTGGCATCCGATACAATCGATAACACCACCGATCGAATTGGCGGCATCATCCGCAATATTGATCGAATCACCTTATCCTTCCAGCAATTTTCTGCGCAACCTGGCTCCACTACGGTGGCCGAGAGATTAACGCAGTTAAATAATATGAACGATTTGAGCTATTATGATCTTTTCGCCGCGCGAAGAGAGATGATGTTCTTCCTGGATACCCTGATGCTGGGCAATGAATATATCAAAGGCATCTATATCTTCTTGCCTGACGGTCATAATATCACTTACAGCAACGGTTATGATCTCGTCGTCGGCTATGAACCGTCACAGGACGAATGGTATCAGGAAACATTGGCTCTGAAAGGCGGATTGTATATAAGCGAAGTGGGCAAAAAGGACTTTATCATCAACAACACCAACTCGATCACCTTTGCCCGCGCTCTCTATGACTCGGACACAAGAGCCATGCTGGGTGTTCTGTTGCTGGATTGCGATATTTCCATCTTCAACGAGTTGGACAAGGATATCGTGCAAGGCATTTCCAGCATCTATCTTGTTGACCGGCAAGGCGTGATTCTCTATGAAACCTCGATGCGACAAATCGGCGAGTCACTCTCCGATTCTCTGCTCGAACTGGTAAAACTGGATACCGACGGACATATCCAGACCGAGCAAGATGGCATTCTGACAGTCATGCGGCCTTTTCCGGGAAGGGATTGGCGCATCCTGGCGACCATCGACCTGCAAGAGTTGTACAAGCAATATGGCATTTCTGAGAAACTGATCGTCTACATTGCCTTTACATGCGGCATCATCTTCCTCATCCTGTCGATCGTGCTCTCCAAAGTCTTCACGAAGCCGATCTTCGAACTGGCTAATACGATGCGCCGATCCAAGTCTTATCCGTTGACTCTGGCCAACAAGCACCTGGATCGCAAGGATGAGATTGGCATCCTGTATCGGGAGTACAACAAGATGGTGCAAGATCTTGAGGATTATATCCGGGACAGCTATCAGAACAAGCTGATGTCTCTTGATTCGCAGATGAAAGCGCTTGAGGCGCAGATCAATTCTCACTTCCTCTACAATACACTGGAATCGATCAACAGCATCGCCGAGATCGAAGAGGTTGAGAGCATCGCGATCATGACGAAGGCGCTGGGGGATATGTTCCGATACAGCATCAAGACCGAGAGTGAGCTCGTTATGCTCTCGGATGAATTGACCCATGTGCACAACTATATGGCCATCCAGAAAGTCCGTTATGAAGACAAGATCCAGTTCGACGTCCAGGTCGATGATCATCTGAAACAGCAAAGGATCCTGAAGCTGATCCTGCAGCCTGTTGTGGAGAATGCGATCTATCACGGCATTGAGTTATCGAGCAAGGAAGGCCTGATCAAACTGAGCGCTTATGAAGATGAAGAGCGGATCATATTCGAGGTACAAGACAATGGAGTTGGAATGACTTCAGAGCAATTGCAAGAATTGCAATCACTTCTGAAGGAACCGGTAGAATTCAAAGAGCTTGGTCAGCGCAACAAGCGAGGAATCGGGCTTAAAAACATCCATTCGCGCATCTCGCTGTATTATGGAGACGGTTATGGGCTCCGCATCCAGAGCCAGAAAGATATCGGAACAACGGTTACCATCACGGTTCCCAAGATCAAATAGGGAGGGGAAATCATGTACCGCTACATCATCGTCGACGATGAACCACTGATTCGCAAGGGAGTTCAGAAGAAAATACACAGCGTCGGACTTGGGGACAAGCTTGCCTGTGCAGGAGAAGCCGGCAACGGTGTCGATGGGCTGAAACTGATCGAGACGGTGAATCCGGATATCATCATCACGGACATGAGGATGCCTGAGATGGACGGCAAGGAGTTCCTCAAGCTGATTCACGAACGGTATCCGGACAAAAAAATCATCGTCATCAGCGGTCATTCCGACTTTGAATATATGCGGGAAGCCATCTCTGCCAAGGTGGTCAGCTATCTCTTGAAACCGTTTAATCGTGAAGAGATCTTGTCCACATTGGAACATGCTTTGCGACAGCTCGACGAAGACCGGGAAGCAGCGGAACAATATGTCAAGAGCATATCCGAAGCGGAGCAGCTGAAGACCGAAGCGGACATGCGGACGTTAACCAATATGCTGCTTGGTCTGCATGATTCCGCCAATCCGCCGCCGTTCACATCCGAGAAATTGAGCCTGCTCAGACAGGCCAGATGCTATATGCTGTTCACGATCTATACTCCGGAGATGCAACAAGTCACGTTGACTCTGGATGATCGATGTCTCGCCATAGCCCACCCGCATAATAAACATATGACATTCTGTCTGCTCTTCCTGACGGATACCGAATCTGACAACGATCAATCGATTCGGCTGCAGGCTGATTCTTTCGCCCAACGGATTCGCGAACAGATCCCGGACAGCATCATCGCGATCAGTTACGCCAAGAACAGTCTCATGCAATTGCACGATGCCTTTAACGAGACGATAGATGTTCTGAATGCAAGATGCGAGAAGATCAGTCCTTCCATCATGTTCTATAACGGCGACAAGGCTCCGAGTACCCAAATCGACTGGCCGTATATGGATGAGTTGATGTTCTTTATCGAGTCGGGCAATGTACAGAAGACAACAGAGTACGTGAATCAGCTGTTTGATTTCTTCGATTCCTATGCCGGGGTTACCTTGGCTGAGCTCAAGAATACTTGCGAATCCATCGTGCTGGAGGTTCGCAATATTCTGTTTGACGTATACCATACAATCGGAAATCAGAAATCATCCACCAGTTTTGATCAATATCTGGACACATACTTCGATGTGGAGTCTCTGCGACGCTATATGACCAAGGTGTTGCCGGGCATTGCCGAGCTGCTCAGCGGCCATTCTTCCTACTCGTCCCAACATGTCGTCGATAACATCAAAACTTACATCAATAAAAATCTGAACAAGACTTTATCACTCGAAAAGGTATCCTCCATCTTCTTCCTTAACCCAAGCTATTGCAGCCATCTCTTCAAAGAGAAGACCGGTGTGAATTTTATCGATTATGTCAACAATGCGCGAATCGATAAAGCCAAGGATCTGCTTGCTACCACCGATGAAAAAGTATACAAGGTGGCGAAGTCGCTCGGGTTCGATAACACGAAGTATTTCTTTCGCTTGTTCAAGAAATTGACCGGGCTGACGCCAGAAGAGTATCGGCAGATGATGAAACAAAACAGGTGAAATTGGATGATACACAGAAAGGTGTCCGATCATATGATCAGACACCTTTCTGACGTTGGCTTGCAACGTGCCATCATCCCTTCACGGCTCCTACTGTCAAACCTGCGATGAAGAATTTCTGCAGGAATCCGAATATGACCAGCAGTGGCAGCGATGTTAATATACTCGCTGCAAACAGAACGTTCCATGCCGTCGGGTTCGTCTGGTCTCCAAGGAAACCAAGCATCGCAAGCGGCAACGGAAACTCATCCTGTTTGGAGATGAAGACCATCGGATAGAAAAAGTCGTTCCATATCCAGACCCCCTGGGTGATCACGACAGCTGTCGTTACCGGGATGAGCAGAGGGAAGACGATCTGCCAGAAACGGCGCAACAACCCCGCACCGTCGATCACAGCGGATTCCTCTACCTCTACGGGCACACTGCTCTTGATAAATCCGGTATAAAGGAAAGAAGAAAACGGAATACTGCACGTGATAAACATGATGATCGGCCGCAGCTGCGCACTGGTGATATCCAGACCTTGCATGGTCTTGACGATCGGTATGATGATCATCTGGCTTGGGATCACCAGCCCGGACAGGAAGAAGATATACAGGAACTTGCTGAACTTGCTGTCGATGCGAGCAATTGGATATGACGCCATCGCAGTGATCAACACTGCTGCAACTACTGCCACGATGGTCATCATCAGGCTGTTCATGAGTGCAGCCGGAAACTGCATCCGCGTGAAAGCCGCCTTGTAACTTTCCAAAGTAAATTCAGAGAAAAGATTCAACGGATTGGTCATATTGCGAATGGATCGGAACGAACTGGAGAACGCAATAACCAATGGAAGCAGGTTGATCGCCAGGATCGCTATGATGAATAGGTGCCTGGGCAGGCTGCGAAGGAACCGGTTGTCTGTCATCAGGCGCTAACCTCCTTCTTGTTCAGGCGGAAGACGAGCAACGCTGTCAACACAATGATGATCACAAAGGATACGACAGCCAGAGCCGCAGCTTTGCCGTACTGCATCTCGGTAAAGGCCGTGCGGAAGATGTCAACCACAAGCGTACTTGTAGAACGACCTGGACCACCATTGGTCATGATAAATGGATACTCGAATGCCTTCAGGCCATTAATCACACTCAGGGTCAAGTTGATCGTGATGGAGGTGGCAAGCAAGGGCAGACGGATATACCGTGTTTTCTGCCAGGCATTCGCTCCATCGATCTCCCCTGCTTCCAGCAGCTCTTTGGGTATCGTCTGCAAGCCTGCGAGGAAAATCACCGTTGTAGTACCTATATGTTTCCAAACATCTACAGAGATCACGCCATATAAAGCATAGTTGTAGTTGCCCAACACGTTGAAGCTGTTGCCATCCATGCCAAACCAGCTAATCACGGTAGCGATCAGCCCGCTCCCCGGCATGAACACATAACTCCAGATATAACCGACGACGATCGGGCTGAATAGAGCAGGAATGTAGGCGATTGTCCGGTAGATCCCTGTAGCGCGAATTTTCATGTTCAAGAGAAATGCCAGACCGAGTGAGATCAGGTTCGTGCATAAAGCAAATACGAACATATAGATTAGCGTCGTAGTAATCGAACTTGCCGCGATGCCATCATCGAAGATTTGCCGAAAATTATCAAGGCCTACGAAGTTATATTGCTTCACAAGACCGTTATAATCGGTTACGCTGTACCCGAACAAGGTCAAGATCGGATAGATCCAGAACACGCTGTACAAGAGCAATGCGGGAAGTGCGAACCAATACAAGGTCTTTTTCATGACTGCAGAACTCATGGCTGTCAAAATCCTTTCAAACGAAAATTTGGAAAGTGGGAGGAGCACCTCCTCCCACAGCCCTTAACCCGCTATCATTTCCAGAGTTCGTTGAACTTCTTCTGCATGGCAGCCGCCACATCTTCCGCCGTTACATTTCTGCCGCCGATCATCTCGCCGAATTTGGCTTGCATCTCATCGGCTACACCGCTTGGCCACATTTGATTGGCGAAATAGATCGAATTGCCCGTCGCGAGATATTGTTCATATGCATCCTTGAAGATTTCACTGGTCAACGGAACACCCTCAAATGCGGAGATCGAAGGGTTATATTCCACCCACTTCGCGAACAGATCCGAACTTGGATCGAACCAATAGTTCAGCACTTCTTTCACAACATCGAGATGTTTCGAATCTGCCGATACACCCCAACCTGCCGCTGTAGCCACCGCTTGCCATACAGGCTCCCCTGGATCATTGCCTGGAAGCGGGAAGAATCCGCGTTCGAATTGGGCAGCTCCTTCATTCATCAACGGCGGCAGATCCCACGTACCCGTAATCACCATCGCAGCCTGACCGTCAATGAACATCTGGATGGCTTGCGAACCAGACAACGCAAGGGTGTTGCTTGCCATATACCCCTTCTGATACAAGTCATAATACTTCGCAATCGCCTCTACCCAGCGCGGGTCCGTAAATTCTGCTTCACCGTTTTGCAGCTTGAGGTCGAAATCCTTGTCTTCCGCATAAAGTGTGTTGGCTACAATCTGGTACATACCGAATTGAATCCACCAGGAATCCTTGTCTCCCATGACGATCGGTGTAATGCCCGCATCCTTCAACTTCTGGCTCGCTGCGAGGAAGGCTTCCCAATCTCGAGGCAACTCGTTGATGCCAACCTGCTCGAACAAGCTCTTGTTGTAGTAAACGCCAAGCATGTCGATCCCTTTTGTGATCCCGTAAATCTTGCCATCATAGGACATGTCCTCTCTGGCGCCCTGACTGATGTATTGTTGGAAAGGAAGATCCGTCAGGTCCGCGAGATAGCCAGCTTTGGCTGTAGCAATCACACCCATGGAAGCCATTCTTGGCCAGATGCGGAAAATATCAGGCGCTTCACCTGCGGCCAGCTTGGTCATGATGTTGGTCTCATATTGATCATCGGGCAGCTTCTGGACTTCCAGTGTAATGTGAGGGAACTTCTCATTCACCATACGAGGCAGAATATCGAGTTCGAAATCCTCACCGTCCGCCGCACGATTGCCGGATACGATCATCGTTAACGTTACCTTGTCTTTACCTGCGTCGCCAGTCGCTCCGCTATTGGTGTTCGTATTCGCATTGCCGGATGAATTGCTGCCCTGGTTGTTGCTGTTGCCTCCTCCTCCGCAAGCTGCGAGGAATACGGTCATGATGGTAACCAGAGTCAATAAGCGAAGCCATCTGCTTCTTTTCACAGTGATTCCCCCTGTACATTCAGTGATAGATTCAAGATTAAGGGCCGGCCATAATCTATTTTTCATTGTAAACGTTAACGAGTATATTTGTTTTGCTATTTATGGTGCACTTTTTTTAGTTTCAGTAGAGCAAAAAAAAGCATGGCCGACCAGGTCCGCCACACTTTCTCCGATGATCCGCCCAGCGCCTGGCAGAGCACATCATGTATCGCTCCTGCAGCCCCGCCAATGCTTTGCGATATGTATATTTGGGTCTGTGTTTATCTTGGTTGTTGCTCATGGCGGCATCAAGGAACTTTGGACCGAGCTGAGTCCGGCCTTCCGCCGTGACGGAACGTCGATCCGCTATTTGTGGTCAAATGGCCAATTTCTCAAGGCTAACGGAACGACAGTGCGTTATTGGATGATTTTGGTCGATTCTCCCTGGCGATATGGTTCCATAACGAATCCACGTTCCGTCAGCACTTGTAACAAGCGGCTTTGTGGCAAAATAAGGAATCCATGTTCCGTTAGCGTCAGGCCATCCATGTCATAAGATACAACCGATTGAACACAGCCATGCCATGTTTCGTCCCCGTCAACCGCAAATCTATCCGCGCAGCTCTGGCACGATGTAGGCCTCCCCATGCCCGGTCAGCGCTGCCACCAGACTCCGGGCTGCCGACACATGCATGTCATGCCGGGTTTTGGCCGTGGCGGAGCCGATGTGCGGCATCGTGACCACCTGCGGGAAACGAAGCAGCGGATGCGACGGCGAGATCGGCTCTTCCGCATAAACATCCAACCCGGCCGCCCTGATCCAGCCTTGCTCCAGCGCCTCCACCAGAGCCTCTTCGTCCACCAGCTGCCCCCGTGCGACATTGATGAAGATCGCCGAAGGCTTCATGAGCCGGAACTGCTCGCGGCGGAACATCAGCCTCGTCTCCTCGGTGAGCGGCGCCAGCACCACGACGAAGTCGGATTCCTGCAGCAGCGTCTCCAGCGTCCGATATTCCGCCCCGTAGCGCGACTCCACTTCAGGCCTGGGGCGTCGGCTGTGGTACAGGATGTTCATGTCAAATCCGAATCTGGCACGCTTCGCAACCGCTTCGCCGATCCTCCCCATGCCGACGATGCCGAGAGTGGCGTGATGCACGTCCACACCGAATATGGCTGTCGGATCCTCATTCCTGATCCATCTGCCTTCCTTCACCTTGCGATCGAGCTCCGGCATGCGCCGCGCAGCTGACAGCATGAGGGCGATCGTCAGGTCTGCCACCGTATCGTCGAGAACATATGGAGTATGCGTTCCGATGATGTGATGTCGCCGCATCGCTTCCAGATCGAAATTGTCATAACCTACCGATACGTTGCTCACCACCTTCAGCATGGGCGCGTGATCAAGCAGTTCATCGTCGATCCTGACCCCGCTTTGATACAGACCATGCACATCGCTGAGCATCGGCAGCATCTGCTCCCTGCTCATGCGCTCGCCATCTTCCACGATCAGCAGTTCACAATGTTCGCTTATGATCGCCCCGGCTTCCTGCGGCAACTTCCGCAATGCCAACACCTTTGGTTTCATATCCCTTTATCCCCCTCCTCATCTGCCTAACAGCCATTATACCACGCTTTGCCGCAGGCGGTTGTCCGACGTTGATCCGGTCACAAAAAAAGCATGGCAGAACAGAGTCCGCCATACTTTCCTATCGATGGTGCAGAGACACGATCTGACCGCTTTACAGCCTTGCCAATGCCTCTGCGATCTCCTCCGCCCGTCCAACCGGCACGACACAATCGAAATACATCTCTTCCCGTTCATCGCCACGGAGCACATGGATGAAATCAACGCCCAGCAGGTTGATTCGCCTCGTCGTCTCCGGAATGGACTTCAGGCCGGCGATCATATAATCGATGAACGGTTTCGTGACAGGGGAGCGGTCATGGCAAGTATACACATGGTCGAAGTCCAGCGCCTTCATCCTTTCCAGGTTGCGTATAAAATCCTCTACCGGGACCCATCGGCCAAGACCGTAGAGCAATCGGCGGGCAATCGTGTCGCCGCTGAACAGCGCGCGCGACTTCCGATCCAGCAGCAGGATGCTGCCATCCGTATGTCCCGGCATATGGTATACCTCGAGCACATGACCATTCCCGATGTCGAGAACATCGCCTTCTCTCAGATAATTCAGCTTCTCAGGAATGCCCTCATAGGCAGGCTGGAAGGGATATTGCCCCCTGAGCAGCCCTTCATCGTCGGGATGCAACCAGCACTCGTCAAACTCCTTCAGCCGGTAGATGTGGTCAAAATGCGCATGCGTCAGCACGAGCTGCACCGGAGTCTGCGCCACACGCTCGGCGAAAGCCTTGAACCCTTCGTGCGGCAGCGCCGAGTCAAGCAGCAGGGAGCGATCCCGCCCCCTGATCAACCATGAATTGCCTGTCGGACTGCCGAACTCCAGGTTCTTGCCCCAATGGGCTCCATGCTCGCCGCATTCATGGCTGATCAGATAAAGATCCGGCTTCATTTCCACTGCAAAAAAACCGCCGGCTTCAAACTGAACCTCTTTCACACCAACACCCGCCTTTACGATTAATGTGCGTCCACCTTGCCGACCGCCGTCGAGACACAGTATGCCTCATACCGATAAAGCCCAGATGATCATCATCTGTCACCGGCCATACCTGCATCCCGCGCTTCCATCCTCATCTGGTGCGGCTTGTCACCAGATCATCCAAGTTGCTCCACGATCTCATCCAGAACTGCGGCCAGATCCGGCCGCTCCTGCTTCACTTCGCGCATCTTGTCACGAAGATCTGCACCATGATCCTCCGCATACAGCGACAGCTCCTCCATCACCTCGCGGCGATGTACGGAGTTCGAGCCGTACACCTGGTCGTCGATGCCGTCATGTGCGGGCAGCAGGATGCACTTGCCCGCATACCGTTCCGCCATCAGCGCCAGCTTGCCGGCGGTCAGCCAGTTCGTCTCGCGGCACGATCTCCTGATCTGCGCTTCCATATATGCCCTGGCATCATAGGAGCCGGGCTGCAGCTGCTTGCTGTGGCCGGCAACACCCTCGACGGCGCCTTCATCGAACACGACGATGTTGAAGCGCTTGCTGATATCGAACGGGATCCGGATATCCTCCCCCTCTCTCTGCGGCGCCGGAACCGTCTGCACCGCCAGGTCGGCCCGCGGCAGATTCTCTTCCAGGGAGCGCTGCAGATGCGCGGGCAACGGGAACTCCGACAGCCGGAGCCGATAGCCCTCCGGCAAGCTCTCGCCATTCAGCCCGTCGGACCAACGCTTCGTCAGCTGATCGATCGGCACGAGCACGTCCGACGTGAAGTGGGTCATGAGCAGCGGACCGGTGAAGCGGTCGGCCATGCATACCGGTGAAGCGGCTGTCCACATTGGACTGTCCGGTTCCTGCTCCATCTGCATCAGGATCGGCAGGAACTGGTTGCTGATCGCGCCGAGGATCGGAATCGGCAACTTCTCCAGCATCCCGACGAAGTCCTGACGCTCCTCCTCCGTCAGCCCCGCCATGACCTGCAGGTTGAAGCTGTTCGCTGCCTGCATGTACCTCATGTTGAACACGAGATTCGCAATGCCGCTGAAGGATACGGAGGCGCAGACCCCCATGTGCAGGACGGACAGCATCATCGTCATGTAACCGCCCGCGCTTCCGCCGCTGACGACGATGCGCGTCCGGTCGATGTCCGGCTGCTTGCGGACCATGGTCAGGGCGGCAGAGTTGAACACGAGATTATCCCCCATCAACTGACTGTTGTACTCCTGTACATGTTGGAGACAGGTGGATACGGCCCAGCCCATCCTCAGATACATGCCCAGCAGCGGATCATGCTCCGGCATCTCATAATGGGCGATGAACACCAGCGGCATCGGCTCAGGCGCATGATCAGGGAGATAGATGCGAAGGGGACGGCGGCTGATCGCCCCATTTCTCGTCAGGTAAGGCACCTCCAGATCCCGCTTCTCCACCCCGAAAGGCAACTCCAGCTGGCGCGTGCCAGCTTCGGACAACATGGCCATCAATCTGCGCAAATCGCGTTTCATCGTTCAACCTCCGGTCCTTCAAACTTCCTGAAAGCACGCTCGCAGCTCCTGCACCAGATAGCGCTCACAATCCCTGGCGAACTCCGCTTGCTCAGGCGTTTGCCGCTCATCGCCGGACGGATAGTCCGGACGGTTCACTTCCAGGAAGCCGTGCAGGGCCTGCGGATATTCCCTGATCTTCACCGGCACCGCCAGGTCGATCAGCCGCTTCGCATAGTCGATGCCCATCTGCTTCAGTATATCGATGCCGCTGATGACGAAGATCGCGGGGCATAGTCCGGACAACTCTTCATCCGTTGCCCTGAGAGGCGAGATATAGCGATGCTCGTGGCCGCCCTCCGGGAAGAACAGGTCGACCAGTTTGCGCAGCTCCTCCGAACTGTCCAGTCCGACGGTCAGATCGGTGCAGGGGTACACCAGCATCTGGCATGCCAGCCGGATCCCGTCGTCCTTCAGCTTCAGGGCAGTTCCCGCTGCCAGCTGCGCGCCTGCGCTGTGTCCTCCCACCGCGACCCGCTCCGGGTCGATGCCGTATTCCTCCGCATGCGCGAGGAAGAACTTCACCGCATCCGCGACTTCCTCAACCGCGTAAGGAATGGACTCCTCATCAGCCTTGGTGTAGTTCACATTCACCACCAATGCGGGAATCTCATCCGCGAGCTTCTGGCAGAAGCTCTCCATGAATACCGCATCGCCGCCCACCCAGGCGCCGCCATGCATGTTGAACATAACCGGCAGGCGCCCCGGTACAGCCTGCGAAGCAGGACGATACAGGATCGTGTGCACGCCTTTCCTGCCCTCGCGCGGCACCACGAACCTCTCCCCGATCGTCGGCCGCTGCGCATACTCCTTGCGCGCTGCGCGCACAGCTGCGAACATCTGCTCAAACTGCTCGTTTCCGGATCCATTGACTGCATTCATCCATAACCCCTCCCTGTCGGTTCATCCCTCTCCTCATTCGCTTGCCAGCTCGTCATACACCAGATCTTCCACTTTCTTCGATACATAGGAGCCGGCTCCTCCTATATTGGAGCGATTCACCATAAGCACCGCCGACAGCTTCCTGACCGGATCGATGAACAGATGGGTGCCAAACGCACCGCTCCACCCGTAGGAGCCCGCACTCAAGGCCGAACCGGCGCGCTGCGGATCCGTGCGGATCATCATGCCCAGCCCCCAGACAAGTCCAGGCGCAAACTCCAGATGCCTGTATGCGCCTTCCTGCCGCATGAGGCGCACCGTCTCCGACTTCAGGATCCTTCTGCCTTCCAATTCCCCTTCGTGCAGCAGCATGCAGGCGAAGCGATCGATATCTCCAAGGGTGCTGTACAGCCCCGCTGCCCCGGATTCATACCTCGGCCCGATCATCCCGATCGCATCCAGATCCTCATGCACCGGCGCCTGGAAGATCCGGCCGTCCTCGGATTTGTACAGAACAGCCAACCGCTTCCGCCGCTGCTCATCCAGCCTGAACGACGTATCCGTCATCCCCAGCGGCCCAAGCAGCTGCTCCTGCAGGAACTGGCCGAAGGACTGCCCGCTGACCACCTCGATGATTCGCGCCAACGCATCGAAGCCGAGCAGCGGCGAATACCCCGTCCCCTCGCCTGGTTGAAAATCGGCGACCAGCTGATGCAACCTGCGAAAGCGGGTTTCCAGCGTGTCATCCGGAGAGCACAGCTTCATCGTCAGCGCCATGCCGGCCACCCCCATGCCGAGGCCGCTCGAATGGCTGAGCAGATCCCGGATCGTCACAGCGCGCTTCGCAGGCTCGAACTCCAGCTTGCTCAGATCCAGCCCGGCCAGATTGTTCAGATCCTCCAGGGTGAAGCTGGTCTTGCACACCATCGGGGATGCCAGCTCCGGGATATACCTTCCGATCTCGTCATCCAGCCCCAGCTTGCCTTGCTCCACCAGCATCATCGTCGCTACCGCCGTGATCGGCTTCGTCAGGGAAGCGAGCCGGAATAAGGTGTCATCCTGCACCGGTCGCCGTTCCTCGATATTGGCGTATCCCCAATGATTCCTGTAGATCACCTGGCCCTCCCTGCGCACGATGAGGGACGCCCCCGCAATTTCCTTGTGATTCACATAATCCAGCATCTGCCGATGAATCGTATGGCCGTTCATTGGCACACCTTCTTTCCTGAATTTATGGCCTGATCCAGATCAGCCTGACCGGCCCCAGCAAGCCGCACGGCTCCAGCGCGGCATAGGTGGACGCCATGAGCGGCATGGCGCTGTCGTTGTACCGCATGTCGGCGGATCGCGTCATATTGTTGGTGACGACCACCTCAAGCTGATTAACTCCAGCCTTCACCGCGCCGCCCAGCTCCAGTCGATATGGTTCCGCCACCGCACTGCCCACGCATACGCCGTTGACATACACCTGGGCGCATTCCGATACCCGTCCCAGGTCGAGCATCGCTGGCAATTCTTCGCCAGCCTCGAAGCGCGTGCGATAGATGATCCTTCCATAGAAATTCGGATACCGGTCATGCGCGCCGATATCAAACAACTGCCTGGTAGTCATGTCTGCGGGCGCCGGCTGCCCGTCAAGCGATTCGAAGGAGATGTCCCAGGGCGCCGTCAGCTCGGTTTCCCGCGCGATTGACAGCCGATCCGCACCCTCCGTCTCCACGCCGAACAGCAGCACAACCGCTTCGTATTGCCCCAGCTTCAGAGGGACCCGCGTCACGCCTTCCTCCTTGCTCACCTCCGCCTCCGGGATCAGGAGACGATTGTTCATCGCATCGTACAGGGCGACAGGCTTCACGCAAGGGATCGTGACGACGGTGTCGATCTCTTCCAGGGGCTCTTCATTGTGGAACATATAGATGTCCAGCCCGCCGCGCCGCAGATGAAGATAGCGCAGGTAGTGCTGGCGGTTGGAGGTGCTGATCTCACAGATCCCGTCCTGCCTGAGCCGGGCAGCCAGTTCACCCAGCGGAACCGCCTGGCACGAATACACATGCGCCGGCAGAGGTTCCGGGCTCTCGCAATAGCCCTCCGGATGCCGGTCCACGAAATATACGGGCAACCCTGCCTCGATCGCTTCCCCGATGAAAGCCGCGATCACCTGCGGGATGCGCTGGCTGTACGGGATGATCAAGGCTTGATACGCCTCCCGGTTCACCAGCAGCCTGCCATGCTCCACCCTGGTGCCGTAACGGACTCTGGCCAGGAAGACATCCTTCGGCAGATAATCGTAGTCGATCTGATGTGTGGCCAGCTCCTTGCCGGGCTTGTGGCAATATTGGAACGATCCGCTCCACTCCGCATCCGCATGGTACAGGATCGCCGCAGGCGCTACATGCACGCCGTCCTGCAGCAGGTGGCACATCCGGTCCGTATACGCATTCAGCTTGCCGGAGAATTCAACTCCGACCTCCAGACCCGATTGCGCCGGGATGAAATGGTTAATGCCGTTAACCAACAGATGATCGGTCACAAACTTGCGAATCCTCGTTCCGGCTATACGACCGTACAGGCCAAGCATCTCGCAGACGCTGCGACCCTGCTTCTTCGGATCGATATGGCCGGCGGAGGAGGCCAGCTTGGCCAGCCCGTAATGGTAGAACTCCCCGTCGCCGTCGATCGCACCGTACCAGCTCATCCTCTCGCCGTCCATCCCCGGCCACAGCTGGCCGCCGATCAGATCGATCCCCGCCATATGCTGCCCTTCCATGACGCGGAAGAAATGACCCGTGC
>Ga0065720_1019454_pt1 | contig 25814 bp, 22 predicted proteins | sample Thericmetagenome_FD_59107 | JGI IMG/M metagenome (GOLD analysis project Ga0065720, IMG submission 59107) | Thermophilic microbial communities from the Joint Bioenergy Institute, California, USA of rice/straw/compost enrichment - eDNA_2 v2... | ecosystem: Engineered > Solid waste > Grass >... | reverse complement strand
GTGTTTACATAAACAAGTGACCTAAGTCTCTGAGTGACTTAGCGCTAATGAAAGAGCTCTGATACAAGGAATTGAGAAGATACCATGACACAAGACAAAGAAGAGATCGAGTCCGAAACTCGAGTTCTTGGAAGATAAACTCTGATCCTGAAGCGGAGTCCGATGACAACCTATGCATCATGCAGTATCAGAGAAAGCATCACAAAACCGATAGGGTTATATTTATGAGTGGCAAGTGTCGACATTCTATGAGGTCATCGAGCAATCGATGAAAGGCTAACAAAAACTTGCGAGGAAGTTTGGAGACAACTCCAGTGAGATGCTCCATTGCTTCTGGGACTTTCGGATGAACTGGTTGAAACGGCGAAGAGTCAGGCGTATCAGTAAATGCCTTTCAAACAGCAAAGCCCTTCCTGAAAGATCTTGATCGACGGTCGAAGTTGACCGCACATATCAGAGATCCGCGGAGCAATCGGACGATGCACGTCACGGAGCGGGGCTGCCCATGTCGGCTCCGGCGGGCCTGTGTTAAGTCAAGTTGGTGCAAATAGGCGGCACAGTTCTCGACAAGAGAATATCCGCCACTCATCTATTGCTTGATTGCCGCGAAACGGCAAAGGGCGCAGCAAGCTGTTCGATAAGGCTAGCCCTGCAGCAGCAGAAAGTTTTTGTTGGGGCCCAAACAGCACAGCGGAACAACTGACGAAGTTTGGTTGGCTGGTAATACGTGGGTGGCCCCGAGCAGCGATAGGCCCGTCCGAGAAGCGGGGAGCGCATTATCCCACTTTGCTGCCGGCGGGAGGTGCTTGTCCCGATGCGGGCCGCACGAGGGAGGGAGCGGCACGAGGGCAGTGAAAACCCGGAGCCCTACCCTCCCTTGACCAGTCTTCTGGTTCATTTGTGCAACTCACCGTCTCATCATCTACCAAACGGACTGGTTAGGGGGTGTAACCATTCCAGATACTTGGTGTCAATTTGCCCAGCTATTGTTAACATGCCGACGATCGTGGTTCTTGGGTAAGAACCCCTGGCACCGGAACCAGCGGGTCACACGGACGATGGCTGATGGAAGGGTGTGTTCAGTGCCGGTGTGAGCGGTCTCACCTGTGCCCTTCTCCTGGCAAAGAAGGGCAATGAGGTGACAGTGATCGCGAAGCATATGCCCGGCGACTATGACGCCGAGTATACATCTCCATGGGCTGGCGCCAATGTCCTTCCGTAAGTTGATGGCTGCCGTCCTCCGGATCTTCCGGAACAAGCGGCGGAACAACAGGACTGACACCAAGTCACCTTAGAATGGCCATGGCAAAGGACAGCCGGTGGGAGAGACGGACTTGGCCTGAGCTTGCAAGGCTTGCAAAAGAAGTGCCCGAGGCTGGCATTCACTTCCAGAGTTAGTTGTGTCACCGGTGAAACATACCTGTCACTCTGCTGACGACAACAGCTGTCCGGGTCCTCCGCCGGCAAAAGGATGTAGCTGAGGGCTTTAAAGCGGCCCTCTCAGACGGGCTCTTCCAGCCCAACCCGTGGTACAAAGACTTGATGCCAGATTACCGCGAGCTCCCAAAGAGCGAGCTTCCAGAAGGCATGCACTCTGGGTGCGAGTTCACTTCGGTGTGCATCAACACCGCCATCTACCTTCCATGGCTCATCGGCCAATGCGCGAAGTACGGAGTGAAGTTCAAGCGTGCCGTTCTCAAGCACATCTCAGAAGCAGCGCACATGAGCCACACGGGCGGCAAAGCAGACATCATCATCAACGCGTCAGGCCTTCTGGCATGCAGACTCGGCGGCGTCATGGACAAGGCCGTATATCCAGCCCGTGGACAGATTATCTTAGTTCGGAACTCAGCCAAGGGCCTCATGCCTACAGTGAGTGGCTCCGACGACGGCGAGGACGAGGTGATCTACGTGATGGAGAGGGCCTATGGCGGCGGCACGATCCTCGGCGGCACGTACATGAAGGGCAACTGGGACCCGAACCCTGATCCGAACATTGCCATGCGCATCATGAAGCGGACTGTGCAGACACATCCTGAGTTGACTGGAGGGAAGGGCATTGAGGGGCTAGACATCATTCGGCATGGTGTTGGGCTGCGGCCAGCGCGAGAGGGTGGTGTCAGGATTGAGAAGGAGATGATTGATGGGACCTGGGTCGTGCATAACTATGGTCATGCTGGCTGGGGCTATCAGGGGAGCTATGGGTGTGCTGAACGGGTCGTTGAGCTGGTCGACGAGATTGCTGGGCAACTGAAGCGCACATCGAAGTTGTAAATTGTGGTTGAGGAAATGGCAAGTCAAAGTTGAAGAACATAGGAAGAGAGAACCCTCGATTTCATCCCGCCTCGGCTCCAACAATGGAGTGAGGACCTTGATGGCTGCCAGCTGTTGCAACTCTCTTATGGCAGCTGTTGCCAGTTGGAACGACCGGCTTGGACCGCTGGGGTCATGTGGGCCTTACGCCACCAAGGGGCAGCTCCAAACAGACACGCTAACACGTTAAATGTTCATGGGCATTCACAAGGAGCCATCATCACTGAATCTCCTCTCGCCATGAACCGCTGAAGCAGCATGGCCACCAAAAAACCACCAATACCTCTACGACTGGTCCAGTTCACATTGGACGTCGCCAATGGACAACATGCACTCTCCAAGCTTATCCCGCCAGTGCTTTTCCTGGCCGACGGCCTGCTATGTGGGTTGATCATATGGAAGGTCCCTTGTAAGTGGGCTGCGAGATGCTGCTTCACCACATCTCTCCAAGCTGACAATAACTTGCACACAAAAGACACTGAGATCGACTGGGTCGCCTATATGGAACAAATCTCACAGATCGTTTCCGGCGAGCGTGATTACACTAAAGTTCGAGGAGGCACCGGCCCCCTGGTCTACCCAGCTGCTCATGTCTGGGTCTACAAGGGCCTCTACTACATGACCGATGAGGGCCAGAACATCCTTCTAGCCCAACAACTCTTCGCGGGGCTGTACATGGCCACACTTGCTGTGGTAATGGCATGCTACTGGCAAGCAAAGGTCTGATGGATCCTCTCGCATTCACACATATTACTTAACACGACGTCCACTAACGACTCATCAACAGGTTCCTCCCTATGTGTTTCCCCTCCTTGTCCTGTCCAAACGCCTGCACAGCATCTTCATGCTGCGCTGCTTTAACGACTGCTTCGCAACATTCTTTCTCTGGCTGGCCATCTTTTTTCTCCAACGACGCAATTGGTACCTCGGCACCCTGGCATACACATGGGGTCTTGGAGTAAAGATGTCGCTGCTGTTATCCCTACCAGCAATTGGAGTGGTGCTGCTGCTAGGCAGTGGGTTCGCTACGAGCTTGGTGCTTGCCGCAGTGATAGGCCTGGTTCAGGTGCTGATTGCTGTGCCCTTCTTGGCAGAGAATCCATGGGGATACTTTGGCAGGGCGTTTGAGCTGTCACGGCGGTTTCTGTTTAAGTGGACTGTCAACTGGCGATTCGTGGGGGAAGAGGTGTTTCTAAGCAAGGGGTTCTCACTGGCTCTGCTGGGGCTGCATGCAGCCACATTGCTGGTGTTCATTACAACGCGCTGGCTAAAACCTGGCCGAAAGTCATTTACACATATCATGGGAGCGATCTTAACAGGGAAGTCACCATTCACGAAACAGGAACAGCAGGGGATATCTCGTGAGGTCACAACACGCTTTATTATTACAACTATTCTCACAGCAAACACAATCGGTCTTCTCTTTGCTCGATCCCTCCACTACCAGTTTTACTCTTACCTAGCGTGGTCCACACCGTTCCTACTGTGGCGCAGCGGGGTGCATCCTGCGTTGCAGTATGTGATGTGGTGTGTTCAGGAATGGGCGTGGAACGTGTATCCCAGTACCCCTCTCAGCTCTGGTATTTTAGTGAGTGTTCTTGCCGTGACAGTGGTTGTTGTGTGGGCGGGTGTTCGGGAAGATTGGGAGCCGAAAAGGGATGTGATGAAGAGTGATGTGGCAAAAAGATGATGGCGATCATTTTTTGGAAGGTATCGCGGTGCTGTAGATTTGTCGTCAATGGTTCTCTACATTATCCTCTGAGTCACTGGGTGGCATCTGGTATCCAGGACTCGGTGGCCCGTTTTGGACAATGATGCGAGGAAATTCTTTTGGCCTGGAAACACCATGTCAGTCAGCAAAATATAATAGACAAAGAACAGGCAGAGAGGGTGTTCAAATAAATACCAGTATGGTTGTTGGCGCCATTCTTTTTCATTGCACACGACGTTGACGATTTTGCCAATCACTTTACAGTTCTTCGACCGGGCGACCTCATCTATCTCAACCACCACATAGCCTCTGACACGTATGAAGATGGTATCGTGGAACTTTTTCTCCAGGGAGGCTTTGAGTTCTTCCCCCGTCGGAAGTTTGCATGTGTAGGTGAGATTGCCTTCGACCTTGACCACCTGGCAGATGTGTTGATTTTCGCCCAGCTCGTCGGGAGCGTGAGCAGTATTTTGCAGAACCTTGACAGCACGACGAATGCGGCCCATGCTTGCAATTTTGGTTTGATGTTTTTGAAGATGTTTTTTTGGGGTGTAGCTGAGGGTTTGTTTTTGTTTGCTTTGATTGTTCGTTGGGTGAGGTGGACGATCGCAAAGGCGAAGGTTGATGTTCGTGTTTGTTAAGTGATGGGAGTCGATGAGGTGGTGTTCGCTCAAGGTCGTGATGCTGACTGTTGATGTTTGTATATTTGTGTTTACAGTGATAAAAAGCTGTAAAGTTGAGTTTTTGTGTTGTGAGTGCGGGTGTGAGTGAGTGCAGATGAAAGTACTGAACAGTCTTGAGGACAAGTCCAACAGTAGAGTTTGATGTTCTTTGGAAAATGGAACTCTTGGGGGGTTTGCCACTCTTTTAAATTCTTGGTCCAAAACCCAGGAGCCACACAATCAGCCTTGGACGCGACGACAACGTTTGTTTACTTGCATCATTGTTTATTTTGCTTAAGACATCATCAAGATATCTGTATCGAGATACTTGAATTACCCATGTATGTAAAGAAAAAAGTTGCAGCATTCCCTTTTCTACCTCATTTTTCGGACCGGTGTCGGTCCCCGCTTGTGGGGCGGAGTTGCCCCGCCCCCGCGGTTTGACAATAGACGCCGCAGGTGGACATGATGCAGCCTGTGATGGGAGAGGGGCGAACGCGGGATGACAGGGATCGGTCCGGCAGAGACACATCTTGATCCGGGACCATTACCGGGTCTTTGGATAATTAGCTGCCCATTTTTTCAGATCTTTTGAACCTTTAATCTTTAATTTCGTCATATTCCCAAATTCTGGAAACTACTCGCCTGCGTTGCCGCGGCTACAGTCCAAAAGCAGTACACATCTGCCATTCTTCATCCCATCTCTTGATCACAAACTTATTCCCTTTACAGGGTATTTTCAGGTCTCCTACTGATTTTGATTCCTTCGCATCCCTTAAAATGGGTTCCGTTTCCCCAGCAACCCTTCCTGCGCTCAAGACAAATCCCAAGTTCATCTTCTTCACGGATTTTGACGGCACCATCACTCAGCAAGACAGCAATGACTACATGACGGACAACCTGGGCTTTGGCCCGGAGCTGCGTCGCAAGGGCAACCAGGACGTGCTCCATGGCCGTCGCCATTTCCGCGATGCCTTCCGGGAGATGCTCGACAGCATTAGCACCCCCTTGGACCAGTGCATCGACATCCTCCGCAAGAACATCGACCTCGATCCTGGCTTCAAAGAGTTCTTTCACTGGGCCAAGGAGAACAACATGCCCATTGTCGTCCTGAGTGGTGGCATGGAGCCCATCATCCGCGCCCTGCTTGCCCACATGCTCGGCGAGGAGGAGGCCAAGTCGCTGCAGATTGTTAGCAACCAGGTTGCACCGAGGCCCGGGAAGAGCATCAACGATGAGAATGGATGGCAGATTGTGTATCATGATGACAGGTGGGATGATCTTTTCATCTGAGCTTTTCAGGGGTCAACACAAGTGCTGACATGAGGTAGTGGGTTTGGACACGACAAGTCCCTAGAGATCCGTCCTTACGCCAGACTTCCAGCTGAGGAGAGGCCGGTCCTCTTTTACGCTGGTGACGGTGTGTCTGATCTGTCAGCCGCCAAGGAGACTGACCTGCTCTTTGCCAAAGCAGGACGCGGTATGCTGACGCCCATACCCCTGTTATCTTGGGTGTCGCTGCTGACTGTGGGTCCCAGACCTCGTAACATTTTGTGAAAGGGAGAAAGTGCCGTTCAGAACATTCCGCAATTTTTATGACATTCTTACCACAGTAAAGGATATCGCTGCGGGAAAACTGTCTGTAAAGGAGGCTGCCTCTGGTAGGCAATGATGGGCTGTTGAATAGAAAAATTCGTTTGGACCTAGATACAATACTTGAATAGACCGTAGACCACCGCCCGATGCTAGGGGGTATAATTGCCTTGGTTGGCAGCTCAACTTGTCCTTTATGTCTTTGTAACAGTGACTGTGACGTGTCTACAAACATTTATCATACATTTTCGAGCCCTCTTTACTGTCCTACGATAATTTGGTCAATCAACGCTTATTTGACATCATGTCGACATACTCATCTTCTATCTCATGTGACCTAGTAAGCAACCTCTGAGGGCTCAGATAACATTGACAGGTTCTTGTTTTGTTTCATGTGTTTCAGCAAGCTCAGTTGTATGCACGGTGGGAACGAAGCCAACCACCACCGCTTTTGAGATTTGTCGTCGCAAATACTGCAGATCGCTATGACTACAGGTATAGAAATGAAATACTTACACAGACCCCCTAGATGAGAGAAATAATAACTCCGGAATCATGATTTTTGCTACCATTCATTCCGAAGCAAACTCAACACCCAGCGCGGGTACGTGAAGACATCACACCCTGCAACGCGAGATGGAGAACTATGTTTCAGAGAAACAACAATGCACCGTGTAAATTTGAGGTAAATCTGTGTGTGTCGCCGAACAAGGGCTTCAAGATCAAGTTGGGCATGACTGTATGCCTGTGAACAGGAGTAATGGTATATATGACTAACGAAGATTATACTATCGAGTGCCCGATTTCAGTTAGCTTGAGCAATGAGGTACCTATATGGCAAAAAAAAAAAAGCTGTTGTCACTGTTAACATCCAGATTCTGGGATGGGAACTAAGATGATGAAGGTATCTGACAGGCAGGTATGTCAGGCAATGAGGAAAAGGAAGGACTGGAATGTCGAGAAGCATTGCTGAGATGTTCCCGCCCCTGGCACCAAGGGTTCTGAATCGCTGGTACTAGACATCTTAGACTGCTACTAGTGATTTTTCCACTCTCAGTGTTTGAAGCTGGAAAGGAGGTACCTATCTCATTTTATGCTATCAGTGTGTCCTAAACGATTCTGGGATGAAAGCATTATGGCCAGCGAGAAAAGACAGCAGCAGTAGTCAAGGCCCAGGGTCTTATAGGTGGTGATCGTCCATTATCTGGGGTCGGGTGGCCTGAGTAGGCAACTTGAATAGTGGAGCTGCCAACAAAAAAGTGGAAAATTCGTTCATCCCTTGCTATGATGCGCAGAAAAATGACATGTATTTAATATCCAATGTTCGTCAAAGATATCGATGCTCGGAGTTAAATATTTTGCTCCCGGTTGCCCCTGGCTCTCTTTCACGGGCCAACTTACATTCGATGTGAGTTAGGTTTTTTTTTTGGAGCGAGCAAAGGCGGTGAGTCTCTAAGCGGCAGAATTTCGGTTCCATGGGTCCGGTTCGCTCCCTTGTCAACAACGCCAACAACGCCGAAGCTGACCGTCGTCGAGTGCGTCGAGCTGGCGGGGCGGCAACCTACCTTCCTTGCTCTTCACACAATGACCGCCCACACAGTAGGACTGCGGGTAGCCGTGCGCCCGCTTCGAAGAGTGTCACTCCTCGACCAGCTGACAACTGCATCGCCAACAGTTTCAACCATGCCATCGCCGCGAGCGTCCACGAGTTGCCTGCGCTCCCGCATGCCCCGGCGAACCCCTCACCACCGCCGCCTTTTTTCCACAACTCCTCCACCTCCAAGATGTCCGCTGCCTCCTGATTCCAGGAAAGACTCCAGTTCGACAGTAATAAGTCTTGGGCCTCCACCTGCCCCGTCGTTCCTTTCTCCCTCGACATCATCACTGCCATCATCATCGTCACCAACGCCCGTATCCGAGCAGTCCGAGCCCAACGGCTCCCCACCGACCACCCAAAGCGTAGCCCCCGACAGACCCCTCGACAGGCGCGAGTCTTCTACCTCCACATCACGGTCATCAGACTCTAGCTCCTGTTCATCCTCATCGCAGTTCCCATCCACGCAACCATCATCCTTTTTTGCTCCGCCCAACGCCGACGATGCGACTCCCGACTCCCCCTCCTCCAAGAACAACGACCCCTCCGACCGGTCCTTGCCCTCCTTTTCCGAAAAACATCGCCATCCCCTCAAAGCCCGCTTCAGCACCTTCATGGACAATCTCCAATCCCGTGCCGTGATGGCCACCCAAACACTGAACGACCTAACCGGCTACTCGGCTATCGAAGCTATCAAAAAGCGCAACAGTGAGCTCGAAAAGGAGCTCGCTGCAGCCCAAAAACGCCTGCGCGAAGCCCGCCAAAACTACAAGTCCCTGACCGCCCACCGGGCCGCGACCCAGCGTGAGGTTACCACCCTGCTCGCCCGCAAGGACACCTGGAATCCTCTGGATCTCGAACGCTTCACGACTCTCTACCGCTCCGACCACGAGCTGGAGGCCCGCGTCGCCGAAGCAGCCGCCGAGTTGACCGACGCCGAGACGGACGAGTCACGGCTCAGCGCGGAGCTGAATGCCGGCATATTAAAGCGGTACCACGAGGAGCAGATTTGGAGCGACCGTATCCGGCGGCAGTCGACGTGGGGAACATGGGGGCTGATGGGCGTGAACGTGGTGCTGTTCCTGGTGCTGCAGTTCGTGGCCGAGCCGTGGAGAAGGAAGAGAATGATTAATGGGATTGTGGAGAACCAGAAGGGGGTGATGGAGGAAGTGAAGAGGGAGTTGAGCGAGGTGAGGGCGGCACTGGAGGCCAGTGGGCTCCGAGAGGCGGCTCGGGCGGTCGAGGCGGCTGCCGCACGGATGGATGCCGCCGAGTTGTCTCTTGCCGATGGTGGTGCTCTTCCCGTTGGTATCGCGGGCGCTGCTGCTGGTAGTGGGGAGTTCGCTGTCCCAGCTGGAGCGTCGTCGGTTGAGGCTGAGACGCCGGCCCAGCCAGAGTGGCAGGCGCCGCGGAAACCGTGGAAGGAGTTGTTGGCCGAGTATTGGGAGGATCCTGAGCTGCTCAAGGAGGATGTAACCATGACGGTGCAGGATCTCTACAGCGACCGCAAGGCGGACCTGCGGATGAAAGACGTCTCGCGGATTGCTTTGCAGGGCGCTGCTGCCGGCGCTACCCTGATGGCAGGGCTTGTCCTTGCCCTAATGCAAATGACGAGATCATGATCTCTGTCTTTACGCTTAGTAATGCGAAGCATTTGCATGGATATACCGTTTTATGTAGATACCTTGTACACTAGCCGAGACATAGACGTTGCATCATGCATTGTAGAATAAAGGTTTTATTTGGGTGAGGGTTGGGTATCATCATGATTCCTTTCATCAATCTCACACACACTTCAGATGGGGAAAGGGAATGATCTTAACCAAAACCCCATCACCAATTCCATAAAGTATCTGTCCAACCCAAGAGCAGAAAAGAGATTAATTTCAAAGAGTAGAGGTATCAGCTAAAGGAAAATTTTCAACAGCAGACAATCGGCGCTTGACCGTCACCACCAACGTCCAACACTGGAACTGTTTATCTTATTTGGGAAGAACCAATCTGAACCAAAAGCCTCCACATTACGGAATTCTTCCCTTCACTTATTGATCTCAACACACAAAATGCCTCGTGCTACCCCAAACCAGAGTTTCTGCAACCCCTGCGCCTGCTGCCAAGCAGAGAGCGGTGCTGACAAAAGTAGTAAGCAGAACAGAGTATGGGGTATCTCGATGCGAAGAATTGAGACGGTCTAGCTTGGCTGAGCAGGAAGCGATGACCCGCCCATATTGAGTCCATCGGCGTCTTATTCGTAAAACTCGCCCGTATACGAGAATCCACGGAATTGCTCCTGCATAGCTTGCGACAGGACTATTTGACATGGTGTTAACAATCCGAAAAATACCAGCCACACACAGAAAAATGAACATACCAGTATTAACCGGCGTGAGCACAGGAGTGACGCTCGTGAATTCGCTGTCAAAGTTGCTCGTGTCGGTTGGGCTCTTGATGGTCGGTTTGAACGGCGGCTCAACACGCTTGTGGTAGATGTCGTCCCAGTTGATGTTGCGGAAGAAGGGTTCCGACATGACCTCCTGGGCGTCGGTCGGACCGCTACCCAGACGGAGCTCCGGCTCGCGCGTAAGCAGCTTCTGCAGAATGGCAACACTGTCACGCGCCATGTAGATGGGATACAGTGGCTCATCGGCCAGAATCGAGTCATAGATCTCATCTTCGTCTTCGCCACGGAAGGGAGACTGCTGCAGGAGCATCTGGTAAATAAGGACGCCAAACGCCCACCAGTCAACCGCACGGGTATATTTCTTGTCGAGAATGATCTGGGATGATTGTTAGTACTGTTGGGACTGACAGACCGAATCAGAACTCGGACTTACCTCAGGGGCCATGAACTCAGGGGTACCGCAGAAGGTGCTTGTCGTTGAGCCGTACCACATGTCTTCCTTGCAGAGACCATAATCGGCGATCTTGATATGGCCATCAAGGCCCAGGAGAATGTTATCGAGCTTGAGATCGCGGTATATAACGCCGTTCTCATGGAAGTACTTGAGCGCTAAGCAAACCTCGGCAGCGTAGAACCTGAAGCGGAGTTAGCTACGAATAAACGGCAGGCGAACCGGGGATACATACTGAGCTTGCTTGGTGCCAAACTGCCCGCGCTGAATGTGAAGCATCAAATCACCACCACTAATATACTCCATGACAAAGTACACACGGGTCTCAGTTTGGAAGCAAGCAGCCAGGTTCGTGAGAAATGGATGACGCTCGCGGTTGGCGATCAGGAAGACACGCTTCTCCGACTTGATGCTCTCGACTTCGTCATGTTCAATAATAAACTCCTTCTTGAGCACCTTGATAGCGTAGAGTTTCTTGCTGCGCTTGGTCTCAGCAAGCATGACCTTGCCGAAGTTACCTTTACCAAGCACCGCAAGGAAGTTGAAGTGATCCAAACCAATGCGCTGACCAGTACCGGGATCCGTAGCGGATGGCAGAGGCTTCCGGGCCGGGACAGGGATATTTGCCGCCGTCGCTGGACCCGTTTGCGGCACCTGGGTAGGGGCCGGTTGAGGCTTAGGAGAGGGAGCAACCTGCTGTTGGGGTTGTTGCTGAGGCTGCTGTGGCTGGTACATCTGGGGAACATATTGCTGTTGCATGACTGGCTGTTGAACCGGACGAGGCTGAACAGGAGGTTGGCCAGGATACACGCCAATGTTGGCGTAATCCGCGGGGTTGTACTTGCGCTGCTGCGGTTGACCATACGGCTGCGGTTGTTGTTGTGGTGGTGCAGATGAAGTGCTGTAGTAATCCTCATCTCTGGTTGCTGGACGGCTCCCATACGTTCCCGAAGAACCGTAATGGCCGGGGCCAAAATCTGGTATCTGGGTAACTGTCGGAGCTGGCTGAGGAGCAGGTTTCGGTGACATGGCAGCAGCGGCAGCAGCAGAGGCCGTGGTGCTGCCGATCGAGCTCCGATCAGGGACGGAGGTCCTCTGAGGGGAGGACTGGTTGTACATAATCTTGGCAGCTTCCGTAGCCTCTGGTGAGGCGGGTTGTGCGCCATGAGAAGAGCCTGGTGGATAGCCAGTTCCCGGCTGAGGGCTGCCCGCAGGCTTGCCCGATGCCCTAAGTGTCCTCTCGCTCATGGACGCAGCTTTCTCCGCCCGATTCCTCTTTGTAGTCCGAATACCCTCCAGGATTTGGTTTGCTACAGACATAGGCATGCCGCAGAAATCGGGCACTAGGTGGATGCATTGTGTGTGCGCAGTAAGGCCGCATTCCACGCATCGCCTCGAGTTCTTCTTAGAGCCAATAGGTAACATGTAACCACAGTGGCAGCACCAGTTTGCGCTGATGTTCGAGAAGGGTTGGAAGCGGTGAGGAATCCTGTGGTTGATCTTCTCCTCATCGGGATCGGTCTCAGCATTGCTCTTGCTGATGCACTTCGTGACGACACTGGTGTAGCATTTGGTGTGGCAGGTGTACTTGCAGTCGTCGCACTGCATGCCAGCCGAGTACTTGAGGAAGTCACCACAGAGGGCACAGCGCATGATATTGTAGAATTGACGCTGGACAAATTTATGTCCGTACATCTCGTGGACCTCCTCCTTGCGCTGGCGAACGGCACCCTTTCTGTTGAGACCGGCATCGAATGGCCGTGGCGCCTTGTTCTCCTTCACGAAGTTGAGGCTCAGCTGGATCTGTCCCGTCGGTTCAAGGTTGAACCACGCGTCGATGGGCTGGGTAACGATGGGCGTCTGCATTTGAGGCTGAGGGTACGTGGACTGTGACGAAGGCGAGGTCGGAGGAGCAGCAAACTGAGGGCCATGGGGCCCCATGGGAAACTGTGGAGGGGGGACCCGAGGAGCAGCACCAAGTCTGTCTGCCGACACCCAACCGGTCGAGTTGGTCTCGGCCTCGATCCTCTTACGACGGAGTTCCTCAGCGATGTCGGATATCCTGATCCATAGTAACCCGATGGGAAGGGCGTGCTCGCCCGGCTTGTCGTAAACGGTCAACTCAACCTCATTGGCCTTGTCGACGAAGATGTTGTGGAACTCGGCCTCCCACTTGTCGTTCCGGGTTGCTCTTGTCCGCGCCACGATGTTGTCCTCAACTTTAATCGTGACAAAGGTCTCGGGGGAGCGAGAAAAGCGGCTCGTAGGGGCATGGTCAACATCCTTGACAGCAATGACGCGGATAGAAAGCTGACCAGTCAAAGGCCTTCTCATGTTGGGCATATTGATACTATTATCTGTGGCCAAAAGGTTAGCAGGAAGAAAGGAGAACTTTCATGCTGATATGGTAGAGGAAAATCTGGATTACGTACCATCGGCTCCATCTTCATCCATATCAATGTGTAGCTCCTCGTATCTCTTGAGGGCTTGCTTGAGCAAGACGATCTTCTGTGTGCTTTCGATGCGCTTAGCGGCCGCGTCGGCCTTGCTCTTTTTGTCCCCTTCCATCTGATAGAGCTGGACCATCTTCTCGATGCCCTTGAGATACTGTTCCTCAACATTGAGTTTGAACTGAATCTGTGAAAGCATCAGCTGGATGCGGGGCCCCAGATATGGGGTATCGAACTTGATAAGGTCTAGGAGTTGACACAAGAGTCAGTCAGCAGTCGGGTCTTCCATCTGCTACGCGCACAGCTGCACATCTACATCCACATCCACAACTACATACCGAGCTTCGTGAAGTTCGGGCGAGCCTTGGGGTAGTGGGATTGCCCGGGATAGGGCTGGCCAGGCGCCTGGCCGTAGGCATCCTTCGGGGGAACAGCAGGTCGACCGCTGCCGTCATCGCCCTGATCGTGGCCTTTGTAAGAACCGCCTTGCGAGCCTCCGAGCGACATATTCTCTACTGACTGACCCAGACGACGCATCTGGAGCTCGCGGAGGCGCTCCTCGAAGAACTCGAGGTTGCGGCGGCCCTCGCGCATTTGGGTGTCGAGCTTCGAGCGGACGGCTTCATTGTTGGTCTGCTGCCGCATAAGATTAGCGGCATTGATCAGCGCCTTCTCGCGCTCGATCTTCTTTGAAATATCCAAGATTTTCTCGTCGTCGTTCATGACGGGCGGTGTGCGTGCGCGACGGGCTACAGGTCGCGCAGGACAACTGGACGGTCAAGGTCAAGGGGAAGAGAAGGTAAGCGAAGTGGGGTTGTCGGGGTGGTGAAGTGACCAGTTGCGGACAGACAGGTGTTGGGCACGCTCGAGGTAATTTTATTTTCTAGTCACCCGTGGTGTTCTCGGTTCCCTTTCTCTCTTCACGAGGCTCCTGCCCGCGGGCCGATTCGGAGACGCAGCAAGCGAGGATGCGAGAGCTATCGGCGGTGATCGTGTTGCGGGAGGTCAGGGTCGCTGTGCTAGTACTGGCTGTCGTTAGAGGTTCGGCGGGGTTTTGTGCTGGTTTCGCATTGGGTGACTGGACAGTGGACGGCCTTGGCCCTTATTTGGTGTAGTGCCAGTGCCTGGTGGAAGCTGGCTGATGGGGGCCGCGGTACCTTGTTCTTCCTCACACTGGACAGAACCTGAGGCGGTAGCAGCGGGGTGGGTTGGGCCCTGGAGAAAATGGAGGAGCCGAAGGTCGAACAGTAAAGTGGGGAACCAAGAAGCTGTGGATGCTTCCTTCCGGCTCTGGAGGGCGACGGGAAGGGCCTAAAGCGCCGGGATTCAGAAGGAAAGGAAGCAGCTAGAAGCAAAACGACGGAACGTGGGTTCGAAAATCCCGGAGATATGGAAGGTAGAGAGGCACGAAATTTACCAATTCATCAGAATCGCTCCTTAAAGCTTGAGGCACCTTGCACTTAGTGACCAGAAGGCGCCCGAATCAGAGCATGTTGCGATGATTACCTTATCTGGGGAGACTGGGGCACAAAGATTCTGACAGAAACTGCTTGATGTCTCCTGAGTCTGGATTTAGCTCGCCGTCTTAGCACTGCCCCGCTATCGCGGGAGCTCTGGGGCTACAGGACATGTTGGGCTTCTGGCCGTTTGGCGTTCCATCGCAAGCCACTTTGTACAGCCGGCACACAGACGAGGACGTGTGTACCGGTTTAGGACTTGAGTGCATAGGACTACTTTGGTCAGGCTCTCGACCAGCGGTGCCCAACATGGTGCTTGTCACAGTCGTTGGTCGTTGCCTACCTGCTAGGAGGTGCCGCTCTGTAAAAGACTTGTGTTTCTGGATGGCGCATCATCCAGCAGGTTCCAGGTGCCCCAAAGTCGAGACTAAGAAAGCCCGAAATATCTTGATGGTTATAATGTGCTTTGCATCGACCTGGTTGGTAGCTCCACGTCGTCTGCTGCCCGAAACGGCATTCTAGCCAATGCGGGTGTATTGATTACAGATTACATATGAGGAGTAAGGATTTCAAGAGATGCCACAACCCCGTATCAAAAAAAAGGGAGCTCCTGTGTTCGTCGCATCTGTTAGACATCCTCTACGAAAATGCAAGATGCAAACTTTTGACGCCCCGGACAAGAATAAAACGAGTAGTGCTTTTAGGAAAGCTAATCGAATACCGTGGCGTACAACACGTGTGTTGCAAGCGGTAGTCTATACAATGTTCGGGCAAGGCCTATCGCCGTGGTGCTGACGCACCCCGAACATGCCGGAGCGCCAAGATCGAGCTCCACCGGCTCCGAGCGTTGACCGGGAAAGTGGCCGGGGTTTTCCTGATCTTTTAATGGTCACCGGCACAGAGTCTTGGATATTCGCTCAAAACTGCAGGGACAAGATAAGTACCTATCCTAGGAGCCCATAGGCTCAGGGGGGCAGACCAACGAAGTTGTGGACAGTTTAAATTTGGCAAAACCCGCTAGAACAGTACCTACGTAATGATCACAGTGTCTTTATACAAGAAACCCACACGCCGGCCATTTTCAACCTAACCGCTAATGCCTAACTCCAAATAATCATTGACCTTTCTGGGAGAATCGCCTGTCTATTGAGTATACTCCTTCTGGAGAATCTTGGCAATAGTGTTGAGCCTACTAGCTGTTAGCACACAAATACTTTCACAAACCCAAGTAACATGGGGAGAACACTTACTGAATGTTGCTCGTGCCCTCGTAGATGGCGCCAATCTTGCTGTCGCGGAAGAACTTCTCGGCCAGGCCTTCACGGACGAACCCCATGCCGCCCATCCACTCGACGGCCAGGCTGGCAACGCGACCGGCAACCTGAGAAGAGTAGAGCTTGGCCATGGCGGCATCCTTTACGAACTCCTCGCCGGCCTCCTTCTTGCGGGCAGCATTGTACACGAGAGCGCGGGCGGCGCAGATCTCGGTGTACGCCTGGGCAATCTGGTGCTGCATGCCCTGGAACTCGCCAACCAGCTGGCCGAACTGCTTACGGTCATTCCATACGTACTTGACCGCGTTCTCGAAGGCACCGAGAGCCAGACCGGTCATCTGGGCACCGATACCAATGCGGCCCTCGTTCAACAGCGAGATGGCGTACTTGTAACCCTGGCCCTTCTCACCAAGCAGATTCTCCTTGGGAACCTCAACGTCGTCGAAGTTGAGGACGCACGTGCTGCTCGCCTTGATGCCCAGCTTCTTCTCCTTCTTGGCGATGCTGAAGCCCTTCATACCCTTGTCGACAATGAAGGCAGTGATGCCCTTGTAGCCCTTGCTGGGGTCAAGGTTGGCGAAAACGATGAAGAACTCGGCCTCCATCGAGTTGGTGATCCACATCTTGCTGCCATTGATCTTGTAGCCGTGCTCCGTCTCGACGGCCCGGGTAGCCAGGGCGAAGGCATCCGAACCGCTGACGGGCTCCGATAGGCAGAAAGAGCCGACAGTCTTGGTGGCAAGACGGGGTAAGTACTTTTTCTTCAGCGCTTCGCTGCCCCACTTAAGAACGGCAGTGTTGACGAGCGTGTTGTGGACGTCGACCATGACCGAAACGGACGGGTCGACACGGGCAAGCTCCTCAATGCCGACAATGGCAGCAGTGAAATTCATGCCGGCACCGCCATACTCCTCAGGAATCTCAACGCTCATTAAGCCCTGCTCAAATAACTGCTCCACAATCGCAGGATCCATCTGCTCGGCCTCGTCCATGTCACGGACCTTGGGCAAGATAACCTCATTGGCAAACTTGCGCACCGAATCGGCCATGGCCGACTCGACCTCAGAGAGGTGCGTGATCGGGGTCGGGATGAGGTCAGAAATGTCCCGGCGAACAGCGGTCGTGGAGAGCGGGCGAGTACTGGTTTCTGTCAGAAAAATTACCGTCCCCAACTTCATTACAGTCGCCTGGGCGGACAGAGTTGATAAAACTCACGTCTGGACGGCAGAGAAGGCCGTGCCGCTCCGTAACCTGGGAGCAGACACCGCCTGGCTTCTTCGGACCGCGGGGCGCAACGCTCTCGCAAATGACCGCATGGTGGGCAACTGTATGGAATGAGCAGGTGAGGGTCAAGGAAGAAGTTGGGCGAACAGTGGTGTGTACAATGATGGCCTCTCCTATTTATACCAGCTCCAACTGTCTCCGCTGCAAAGCTGGGGTAGGCACTAAAACTGCAGCTCCCACAACCGGACGTCTGTTTCAAGTATTACACGGTCAAAGGGATGTCCGTTGCGAGCCGCAGGGCACGGCGTCCATCCCTCGAGGATGAAGCCGAGGTTACCTTTCCAGTCCAGGAAATCTGCGCTCCACAAAGGGCGGGTACACACGGTGGATGCGATAGAGGGGCCCTTCCCACGGGGCCGTTTCTATCGCCCCATGTGACCGATCGTGGATCGAAACCGGAGGCCCCACCTAGCCGATAATTGCCGAGTTGCACGTGATATTACACGTGACAAAAAGTCCCAAATCAGGGCCTCCATCAGAACTGCAGGTGCGGCAACCAAAGAGTCGCGATAACGACGAAGGCGACGACGACCACGGGCAGGACCTCTGTCGCGCCACTCAAAACACCGCCATGGTGACGACACTTTTCCGGAATCTGGTCCTTCGGCCGGCCATCCGACCCGCAATGGCCCCGGCGGCCCCAATCGTGCGGTCCTTCTCGACAACTCCCGTCCAGAGTGCAACTCTGAACCAGGTCCTCCGAGTATGCGATTTCTCCTCCCTAGCGTTCCCCTTGCAATCACATCGACTTTTTCGCGCCGCTGAGTAGTTGTATGCAATTCTAACATATATGGTCTCACCTCCTTAGGGCTGTCGCAAACCCCAACCAAAGCGCCATCCTGTCTCGCCCGCCCTCAGTGCCATCAAGGCCCCCATGCTCAAGGGCGTTTGCGTAAAGGTCGGCATCACGAAGCCGAAGAAGCCTAACTCAGGTGAACGTAAGACGGCGCGTGTACGCTTGTCGACTGGCAAAGTCGTTACAGCCTACATTCCCGGTGAAGGTCACAACATTCAGCAACACAGCGTCGTTCTTGTCCGCGGTGGTCGTAGTCAGGATTGTCCCGGTGTGAGATACCACTTGGTGAGAGGAGCGTTAGATCTGGTACGACTTGCTCTTAAATCCATGTTTAGTTAATGGAACTGATGACTAACGGGCATTGTCTTGCAGGCTGGTGTTGCCAACAGGATGACGAGCAGGAGTAAATACGGTGCTAAGAAGCCGAAGAAGGCTACCGTTGGCTAAGCATGACGGGTACGATTAAACTAGTCTGTTCTGGCGTACGGATATATAGATGACGAAGGCTCTAGATTCCGCCCTATGCCGCCGTAAGATTTGATGTCTAGTCATTCTATCCGGCACTGTAACATATCTCTGTATAATGTCAAACAATCCGATAACCCAGCGGAGGACAATATTTTAGTTAAAACGGATAGTCATGGTTGTCCCCGTCATAGTACATTTCTTGATGTGCCAAACTATCATGCTCAGAAAAAACCAGCCCCAAAAAACCACAATAACCACCCCCCTTACCGCTGTCAAATGACCATTCTATGACACCTTTAACCGCAGGTACCCATAGATGCTATTTCGCCGTTCCCGAGGGCCAAAAGATCAGCATATCAGTAGAAATCCGCAGCCGCAAAAGGCTTAAGAATGCAGAGTCCAAGTCATGAGGGTAGGGGGTAAAGATATTGAGAAAAAATGTTTTGTAAATAAGCTAATCTTTCTCCTGCTCCCAACCCTCGGGCTTTTCCATGTTGTGCAGCTCATAAAACCTGGATGTACCTATGACTCAGTGTTAGTATTAAAGGAGCTTCAGGAGGGCGATATGAGGGAGGACATACAAGAGTAACCCTTCCAGTCAAAGTTGTCTTTGGGATTGCAGTGACACCTTAGCTGTTCGCGCAACTTCTCGCCAGTCGGACAGTGTGTGAAGGGCACATGGTAGTAGGCGATGTCGTTGAAGAAGTGAATTTGGTCCTTGGGCAGCATGATAGATGCAGCAATGGAGTGCACCGGTGCATCACCCCAGCGCTCATAGAAGAAACCACCATCCTTGTCTAAACTCTCAAAGAAGTCGAGATAGGCCTTGGAGCGGAGCCAATTGAGGCTACCAATTTCAAAGTTAGACCACTGGAGAGCTTGTCAGTTACGGCATAACCACAACTATTGTTGGAAAGGGACTCACCATATGGCAGCGATTGTATGTCTCGCCGCCGTCATCGCTGATGAACGCCATCGAGTTGTCAGCAGCGATATGTTCCGGGTGGTTCCTCATGAACTTCTTGACACTCTCCCAAAGTGTGGGGATAGTCTCGATGTACTCGTATAAGCTCAAGACAAAGCTGTACTTCTTGTTGTTTTCGTGCATGAAGCGGAACGGATCGTAGTGGATGTCACAGTATAGCTCGATGCCAGGCTCGACGCGCCAATAGTAATCATAATTCATCATCAGGGGCTGGCGGAAGAAGAAGCCCGACTCGAATCGGCACATATGACGGTAGCTGACACTGTCACCATAGATAATTTTGCGCTCCTTCATGTCCTCGCGAACCTTGGCAGCTCGCTCTTGATCGATCCACGGTGGGAAAGACCAATGCTCCTCAGGAATCAGGCCATAGTATGTCTTGCCAGACACAAGGGAGCTTGTGATTTTCTTGAAGGTCTCGTCGAAGGGCTTATCATTGAGAAAGACCCATGGGTAGTTGTAGCGCCTGTTGAAACGATCCTCGATTTGACGAATGGACTTGGCCAACTCCCACACATCCGAATTGCGAGCCAAGGTCACGAATGTGGCATTCATGCGTGGCCCGGGAGCGATGCTCCACAAGTTGTCCCAGCCGGGGTCATTTGGGGTCATGGCCATAGGGTAGTCCTTTGGGTTGTAATTGGTAGTAACCTTGAAGTCATTGGGCGACTGTGGCCTGGGAACCACATCACCCTTGCTGGCAGCATCACCTTTGGTGTTCTTGTTGGTGCTGGAGGGTTGCTCAGAACCAGCAGCAGCTGGCTTGTTCTCAGAAGGCACGGTTGTGCCATCCTTATGCTCAGGCAGGCGGGTTTGGACGGACAGCGGGCTTGTACCGACTCCGGAATGCGAAACATAGTAGAAGACTGCCAGCATCTAAGCGGATGTCAGTAAGGTGGCGCGCAGTGAGTCACCGAAACCTCCATATGACAGGTGTTACTTACAAAGCAGGCGAGGAGGATGTATCGCACGTGGCGAACAGTGCCAGTCGCCATGCTGTCAAATTCGATCCACGAAGCCTTCAGCGAGCGCAAAGGTCAAACTTTCGAGGAAGAAGAAAGGGTTGGTTGTTGGGCTATTTGTGCCCTTGTGCGCCGCAGGGCGCAGGACACTCTGGTTTAGGAAAGGCGGGCAGGTGATGAGTGTGCAACAAGCCTGGCTATGCCAAAGCTTGATGTTTCTGAAATGGACAGCGCGTCCTATGGCGTCAAAATTTAGCAGTCTGTCATCGTCTTCCACGCTGCCTGTGAGGTTGGGTTGGGAGCAGATGTCTTGTCAGCACAGCGTTACCAACTGTACGAGAAGGACCCGTATCTGAAGAGAAGGAGAGGCGTTAATCCCACCTGCACGGACGTTATTGTTTCAACTCGTGGCAGGAGAGCATACGCTATACCGGATTTAGCATGGTTTGGTCTGTGCACCATATGTAGAACTTTAACAAAATCTCTGCAGATGAACATCTGCAAGCTGATATTACGCAACCCATGAAATGTTACAATCCGTCAGCAATGTGACGTAAAGCCTCCTTGCAGTCTCCATCTCTTCATCTTTGCCCGGATGCTTTTAGGTTGCCACGCACCAACCCACTCAGCCCTACTTCCCCGTCTACCGGTGGGCTCTGGCACGACTCAGATTGCGATCAACGGTCTGCTGCTGATCTCTTGACAGTTTTCAAGATTTAATCACAGATCAAAGAAGACTTCAAGTGTAACTGGTATCTTTCTTGTAAAACATGTACTAAGAGTCGGCTTTTGTAATAAACACCTTCCATTAGGCAGTCTCTGTAGGCTGGGCCATGATGGCAGCGCAGCACCAAGGGGCTGGCCGAAAACCTAATAGGTGGTAATTGCAGACAAACAAACAACAAGAGTGATGGGCTTCTCATATTTGAAGAAGAGTTGACAAAAGCGGGCCGAGCCAGAAACGTATTTCATGAGAACTAATGCTGTTTGGGCGTCGAACAGAATAGGGCATGTGACTCAGAAATAGAAGCTCGGCTGCAGTACTCCGAAGGCTGTTTAAACCAGGTATGTAAAATCTTCTTGACAAGCTTTGAAGATATCTACACAGCGAACCTACTGTTCAAAGACTCCAGAAAACATGATGTGTCTTAACTACGCCGCTGTGGACCTGACACGACTTTCAAGACTCACAGCTTTTGAGTTGCAAGTTCTGTTCTTAGTGATGGACCACTTCACGCTTGTAAAAGATCCCAACTGACCAAGGTCTTACATTCTGCTTGAAGATCACTTCCAATCCGATACTTAATGGAGCCTATACCATTGAATATACGTTGTCCTGAGTTGAAACTATAACAATCAGTTGATAACACCTTTATTTACCGTGTTCTCTCTCTCGGACTCTCCCTGATAAAGTGAATAGTCAAAAGAAATGGCATTTCGTCGAAGTGATTTCATGATTTGAAACACAAATCTATAATACTCATGCTTTAAAAATTGTACAAAGCATTGTTTTGAGCGGCAAATTCTCACTGGCCCCATGTCCAGTCATGTTTTGCAAATTGGGGATCAGCCATGGCAGATGTCTCCCGCAAAGTGACAGTTCATGTGGCTGTTTTGTATATGTGGCGCAACAAAGGGGCTCGACATGTGCGGGGCTTGTGACTTGCGTCCATTGGTTGGTAGGTCGTGGTGACGGGTTTCTGCCGCATGGACCCTCTGGCCCACACGCAAGGCCACCACCACTGCTCTGCAGGAGCTGCAACATTCGAGCCAACCTCCTGTCACCGGCCTGTGAATCTGCGTTTACTGTCCGTTGTGTGCGCCAATCTGATCGATCCACAAATTGACTCGTCTAGCACCAGGATTTACCACTTTTTTCTTGCAAAACTGAAGTTTTCCTAGGTATTCTTGTGAAGCTTTCTGGCGCTGCTCGATCTGTCGGCCGACCGACATCAAGCTTCTGCCTGCTCATCTGTTTGGGTCGCATCGATCGCATCACCATGTCACTTGAGCGATTCGAATACTGTCCCAGCATTCTTACATTGTGTGCTGTAAGTATTTCATTCGAGGCCTGTTGGCTCTGATGTTGCCGACTTTCTCTCCTCCATGGAGCGGCGAACCGGGCGAGAGTAGCCAAGCTGTCCACTGCCTGGAAAGTTGCCGCTCGGTGCCCCGCCATTGGGTGGATTGGGCGACATAGATTCCTGCCCTCAACTTCATCCGACGCTGACATTCTCCAAAGTAATTCTTTTTTTCTTCTCTGTGACACAATATTCTTGACTGGCCGCACCAACCATGTCGTTTTTCGGCTTCGAGAGCAGCCACCACAATCCGGCGGCTGCCGGTTTTTCGCAAGCTCACGATCCGTTTGCCGGGTTGGCCAACCGTGATGAAGATGGCGAGGTGCTCGAATTTGACGACACCTACGATGGCTTGGGAGACCAGCTGGAGGAGACGGGCGACGAGCTCAACGATGACACTTTTGGCGATACAGCTGTTGGCAAGGACTTCGACTTCTTCGGCCAAACCGCCAAGGTTTCAACGGCTATTGAGGAAGAACAGGCTCGCTTCAATCGCATCAAGCCGCCAACCAAGGCTTCGCAGCCGACGACCCAGCCCACTTCGAAGCCCTCGACGGCCTTTTACTCTTCTACACAAGCCACGTCTTCGTATACCTATTCTTCGCAAACCGCCTCTTCTAAACCCCTGCAAACAGGCTACGAAAAGTACAAGAGTGAGCCGGTTGCCGAGCTTCAGGTCGATCCAACCCTGTGGGGTGTCGCACCAAAGAAGCAGTCTCAGGCGTCTACTACTCCTGCTGTTTCTGCCTCTGCCTCTTCGATTCCCCCAAACAAGAAGGTTCTGAGTGTTGAGGAGGTCGAAGCACAGCTGCGGGCGCAGGCAAAGAATAAAGCTCAGCAGGCTGCTGCCTCGCCAGCACCACAACCAGCTCCTGGTCCAGCTACACCTACGCCGGTTCAAGCCCCCATGCAACACATGGGACAGTATCCTCCTGGTTATCAGTTCCCTCAGCATGGCCAGCCTCAGCTTTCGGTACAACAAGATCAAGTCTTTCCTGGCCAAGCCCACCCTGTTACCATCTTGCAGAGGCCGCAGTCCAAGCCAGCTCCTTCTCCTCAGCCCATAGGCCAGCCGCCTGCCCAACTCCGTCAACAACCTTCGGCGCCTGTTCAACCTACCCATATCTTGCAGAATCCTAACCGTTTGTCAGGGGATGGTGCTAAACTCGGCATCCCCCAGCAGCCTACCTCTTCAGTTCCTGGCAACTACCCAGCTCATCAGAATCATCGACAGCAAAGCTCATTGCCCCGGCAACCACCCATTATCACCCACCCGTCCCAGTTGGCACAGCTTACCGATGAAGAAAAGGCTGCGTATTTGGAACAGGAAGCCAGACGTGCTAAGCGGAATCACAAGATCTTCCTCATGTCCCGCGATAACGGCCTGATGACACCCCAGGACAAGAGTTTTGTGACCCGCATTCAACTTCAGCAGCTTGTCGCCGCTACTGGTAACCCCAACGAGCACGGGACTGATGAAGCGCTTGCCGAGGACTTCTACTACCAGGTTCACACGCAAATTCAGGGTGGTCATCGTCAGCATCCAAGTCAGCCTTTGAACAACTTTGCCCAGACGTACTTGTACCAAACTGGTGCTCGCCAGGGAGGTCGTCGCCATCGCGGTCCCGAGAATCACTTGCAGCGGATGGAGCAACAAGTCCAGCGAGCCGTTGAAGCGGCCAAAACCAAACCAAAGAATAAGCAGCTGGTTATTGAGGGCAGCTTAGGGAAGATTTCGTTCAGCAACGCCAAGACTCCGAAGCCCTTGCTTAATATCAAGCGCCCAGAGAATGGTGGTGATGCCAATCGTCCCGCCAGCGCCCACAAGCAGGTCCCCCAGAGTGGTGATCGAAAGAGCGAGTTGCGCTCTCTGGAGCTCATCTACACAACCTTGATGAAGATGGAGGATCACGATCGGACCATGCCTTCTCCCCCCGCCAATGAAGCGGATAGCGAGGCCATTCAGCAATTTGTCACTTGGAACAGTGAGGCTCAGATTCTCAACACCAAGTTATGGAACCTTCTCCGCGTTCATGATCACCCAGAGAATGGCGTCATTCACCCATTCATTGCTCTTCTGTCCTACAGCAAGGGCAAGAAGGCTATGCCACGCGTATTCCGTCATCTTACCCAGGAACAGCGTACGACCATCCTCACTCTCATAATTTTGAACCTGGATAATCTGGACGTTGTTCGTGGTGCTCAAGTCTCTTCTGGAAATATGCAGCTGAATGCGGCCATGCGGGAGAACGTTGAACTTTTCTCGGTAGCGGTCATGTCGACGCTCTTCAACGTTCTTAATGAACTCGATCTCGACCTTGTTGCCGGTGTGCTTGGCCTCGTTTGCACTCGAAATGTTGATGTCATTGCCAAGAGTAGAATTGGCGCGTCGATGCTGACGATGATTCTCAGCCGGGCTGAGATTATCAAGCACAGCGGTGCCGGGAGTGAGCAGGCCTGGCGTTCATGGTATGTTGAAGCTCTCCTCGTTCTGCTGGATATATGAGTAACTTAACATTCTTTCAGGGACTCGACGTACACGAAGTTTTTTGACTTGATTGAGCCATCACTCCCCTACATTTTCCCTGGCTCTGTCACTGCCAGTGACGATGTTTACGTTTGGCAGCTTCTGGCCGCCCTCGGCATTGGGGCTAGCCTTGATCAACAACAGAGGCTCGTCCTTGCTGTCAAGGACCGTGTCATGGACACAGTTGCTCTTTCCAAGACTCTCCCTCCAGACCTGGCCGCCCAGCGTCTGCAGAACGTCAACCTTTTCATGCGTTCCATTGGCTTAGATGTTGAGTTGCTCCAGTAATTGGCTTGTTGAGACATGAAGGAAAACACCGCCGAATCAGATCTTGAGACGAAGGTGGCTTCACGGAATGGATAGTGGGTAGATGCCAACGCGTTACACTAAATGGGTGGAAAGTATAAGACAAGCTTGGCAGGATGGGATGCTGATATCATTTTTTTCAGCTCACAATGGGATAACAATTTGATATTATGGGAGGCTATCAACTCCTTTTCATGCACCCCTGTGGCACAACTGACAAAGATCTTGGCGAAAGAAAAGTGATAAATAACGGGAAGAGCAACTTAAGTTGCATTCAAGTCTTGAGTTAGAAGAGCAAATGGGAAACTTTACAGCTGACCGCAAATGCTGGTCTCTACAACATTAGATGTTTGACAACTGCAGGCTCTCAGATCTTATATGTGACTGTCCCTCTGTCCGTTTTGAGTTTTTTTTTTTCCAACCCGTGATGCCATCAAGGCATTGTGTGAGTTCATGTGACCTAGTAACCAGTTCCTGTCGTTTTTTTTTTTTTTTTTTT
>Ga0065720_1003813_pt1 | contig 25834 bp, 22 predicted proteins | sample Thericmetagenome_FD_59107 | JGI IMG/M metagenome (GOLD analysis project Ga0065720, IMG submission 59107) | Thermophilic microbial communities from the Joint Bioenergy Institute, California, USA of rice/straw/compost enrichment - eDNA_2 v2... | ecosystem: Engineered > Solid waste > Grass >... | reverse complement strand
GTCAGCCGCTCGATCCGCCTGCGGATCGCGTCCTGCTCCGCGCGCTTCTTCGCGTCGAAGCGGCCGAGGGACGCCCGCCGCGCGGCGAGTTCGAGGGCGGCCGACGCGTAGCGGAGCGCCTGTTCGTAGTCTTTCGCCCGATGTTCGTAGTACATCGACAGCTCGATGTGCGCTTCGCCCGAAGCCCACCCCTGCCGTTCGGCGGCATGTGCCGCCTTCTGCCACAATAGCACAGCGCGCCGCCAATTTCCACACTTCTTGTCGCGCGCTGCCAGCGGCAGGCACCAGGGGCCCGCCGTCTCCCGGCCGGCGAGCCGGTCGAACAGCGCCTCCGCTTCCGCTTCGCGCCCCATCCGGTCGAGCCACAGCCCGGTCCGCAGCAGCTCTTCGTCCTCGTCCGGCAGCGGCACATGCCGGCCGAGCCCGCCGGACAGCAGCCGGCCGAACCGGACCGCGAGGCACGCGAGCGACAGCATGTCCAGCTCGTTGTGCCGGAACACGCCGCCCAGCGGTTCGGGATCCCCGTCCTGCAGAAACCGGAAATAAATCGCGGGCGCCATCGAGCCCGGCACGTCGCCGGAGCGGGCGATGCCGAGCCGCTCCTCTTCGACATGGCTCAGCCGGAGCGAGGCGAGCGTGTTCCGCCAGATGCTGCGCGAAGGATGGAGGAAGTCGAGATGCCACGGCTCCGCCGCCGCGCTGCGCCCGAATCCGTTCATGATGAAGCGGCCTTTCAGAAGCGGCCAGTCGAACGTCCGGCCGTTGTAGGTGGCGAGATAAGGCCGCTCCGCCAGCTTCCGGCGCAGCTCCTCGAGCATCGCCCGCTCTTCCGCCGGGTGGCGGATCAGCGTCTGCTCGATGACGAAGCGGCCGCCTTCGATGTAGGCGATGCCGGTCATGAACGGCACGTTGCCGGCGCCGACGCCGAGGCCGGTCGTCTCGAGGTCGAGGAACAGAATCCGCTCCGCTTCCGGCATGGGATCGCCGCCGCTGCCTCCGGCGCATATCGCGCCCAGCGCGGATGCGCAATCGGTCAGCTCGTCGAGCCGGTGAAAGCCGTGCCGGTGACCCATCGGATAGACGACCCGGCGGACGAGGCATTCGCCGGCGTCGTTGACGAGGCGTGCGACGCCGAGCGCCGTCCATGCCGGATCGAGCGCCGGGCCGTCGTCGCCGGCATCCCCGGAACCGCGCGTCTCCTCCGGCAGCAAGCCGCCGGCAAAGTCATGCTCCCGGCCTCCCGTCTGCGCGTCCGTTCCGTGCCGCGCGGCGGATCCGTCCGCTGCCTGCGCGCCGTCCGGTCCATGCCTCGGGCCTTCTCCGCTCTCCGCATGCGTTACGTCCGGTCCGTTATCCCCGGCCGCCCCGCTCTCCGGCCGCGCGCCGCTTGCACCGCGCAGCCGGTTCATCCGCTCGCGCAGGCTGCTCACGGCGACTTCACCGCCGTTTCCTCGAGCAGCTGCAGCGCCTGGCTCTTGCCGAGAATGCCGACCTCCTCGATCGGCCCGACGCAGGCCGGGCAGCCGCTCATGCAGCTGCAGCCGCGGATGAGCTGCCTCGCCCGCTCGAGCAGTTCGTCATGCACCTCGAACAGCCGCTCGGAAAGGCCGATGCCGCCGGGATAGCGGTCATAGAAATAGATCGTCGGCCGCTTCATGTGCACGCTCTTCACCTGCGGATAGACGCGGATGTCGAACGGATCGCACATCAGGTAAAGCGGCGCGATGTGAATGAGCACGTTGGCGATGCCGAGCAAGGCGCTCTGCATCGCGTTCGCGCCGAGCCGCGCCGCCGCCTCCTCGCTGAACGAGAACCAGTAGCCGCTCGTGTGCAGTTCCTCTTCGGGCAGATGGATCGGACCGGAACCGATGTTCTCGTGGGTGCGGAGGCGGATTTTTTTGAAGATCGTCGGCCGCGCGTTCACCGTCACTTCGCCGTACTGCCGCACGATGCCCTTGCTCTCGGCCTCGCGGTCGACATGGAGCACCTTCAGTTCCACGGCCATGCTCGCATCGGTGAAATAGTCGACGCTCACCTCGCGGACATACGCCTTTTTCTCCGGGTAGTCCAGCTTCTCCACCTGATACTGCACGCCTTCGTGGATGTAGATCGCTTCCTCGTGGATGAGCGTCGGCGCGCTGAACCGGTCGACTTCGCCGATGACGCGGCTGCCGTTCGTGATGTCGATGATGACGAAATTCTCCTGCGCCGCCGAGCGCAGCGAAATGTTGTTCGCCGGAAAAGACTGCGCCATCCAGTACCAGCGGTCCTTCACCCGGTGCAGCACCTGCTCTTCGACGAGAAACTCCAGCATGTCCTCGAGCCGCTCGCCGCCGAACGTCTCGCCCTTCTCGAACGGCAGCTCGTAGGCCGCGCACTTCACGTGGTCGATCAGGATGAGCAGGTTGTCGGGATGGATGAGGGCGCGCTCCGGCGGCCGGTTCAGGAAAAATTCCGGGTTCTGGATCACGTACTGATCCAGCGGGTTGCTGCTCGCGACGAGGAACGTCACGGCGGTCCCGTGCCGCCGGCCCGCCCGGCCCGATTGCTGCCACGTGCTCGCGATTGTCCCCGGGTAGCCGTTGATGACGCACGCCTGCAGCTGGCCGATGTCGATGCCCAGCTCCAGCGCGTTCGTGCTGACGACGCCGAGGATCTCGCCGCTTCTCAGCCCGCGCTCGATCTCGCGCCTCAGCTTCGGCAGATAGCCGCCGCGGTAGCCGCGGATCTGCTTGCCGCCGGGCAGCTGCTTCACCGCGTCCTGCAGGTAGGTGAGCAGAATCTCGACGCGGACGCGGCTGCGGGCGAAGACGATCGTCTGCACGCCCTGGCGGAGCAGCATTGCGGCGAGCCGCTGCGTCTCGAGCACGCTGCTCTTCCGGATGCCGAGCTGATGGTTGACGACGGGCGGGTTGTAGAAAATGAAATGCTTCTCGCCCGACGGCGCGCCGTTGTTGTCGATCACCTGCACCTTCTCGCCGATGAGCCGCTCCGCGTGCTCGCCGGGATTGTCGATCGTCGCCGACGCGCACAGGAAGATCGGGTTCGAGCCGTAGAAACGGCAGATCCGCTTCAGCCGCCGGATGACGTTCGCGACGTGGCTGCCGAAGACGCCGCGGTAGGCGTGCAGCTCGTCCAGCACGATGTATTTCACGTTCTCGAACAGTTTGACCCATTTCGTATGGTGCGGCAGAATCGCGGCATGCAGCATGTCCGGGTTCGTCACGACGATGTGGCCCGCGTTCCGGATCGCCTGCCGGACCGTCGGCGGCGTGTCGCCGTCATAGGTATGCGTCTTGATGTCGACCTCCATCAGGTCGACCAGCTGCTGCAGCTCGGCGACCTGGTCCTGCGCGAGCGCCTTCGTCGGGAACATGTACAGCGCCCGCCCGCCGCCATCCTCGAGCAGCGACTGCAGGACGGGCAGGTTGTAGCAGAGCGTCTTGCCGGAAGCGGTCGGCGTGACCGTCACGATGTTCCGGCCGGCGAGCACGGCTTCGAACGCCGTCGCCTGATGGGAATAGAGCCGGTCGATCCCCTTCGCGCGGAGCGCCGCCTCCAGCTTGGGATGGAGCCCGCGCGGCAGCGGCGCATACACCGCTTCGCGCGCCGGAATCGTCTCCCAGCGGGTCACGTTGTTCATGATCTCGGGGCGGCTGCGCAGATCGTTCAGCCATTCGTCCAGATTGTCGAATTTGCCGGTCAAGCGGTTCATGGCATCTGCTCCCATGCTGTACGCATTTACTCCATTGTACAGAATATATGTTCGCCCTGCAACGCTTTGCCGGCCGGGGGCAGGCAGACGGCGCGGACCACGTTTGCGGACGCGGCCTTCCCGGCGTTCTGTTCCCGCTCCCCCATGGCCTGACCGCGCTCCGACAGCCCGGCCGTGTCAACGATTGGCCCGCTTTCCCGCCGATTCCGGCCGCTCCGGGTCATAAGCGCCTTGCGCGCGAACCATCCTATTCGCGTAAATCCGCGATTCCCGGCTCTCATGTGAACCGGTCGGCGGATCCATTTTTGTCCACGAGGTGATGAAGCCATGGCCAAACCGGACAACCGCGAAGACAACGTGCCCCGCATCCAGCGGGCGATCTCGAACACGATCCGCAACATGCGGGAAGCGGAAGACTATCTCGATGAGCATGCGGATGAAATCGGAGCGGAAGAGCGGAGCCGGATCGAAGCGAAGAACGAGCGGCGCCGCGAAAGCCTCGAAAATCTCCGCTCCGAAGTCCGGGACGAAGCGGAGCATCAGCGCGGGAGCGGCTTCTGACGGCGCGTCCCGGCTTATGCGGCGCCGGGTTCACGTTCTCCGCTTGTGCGGCAGCTGAACGGTCAGGAAATCGCGCGCCGCGGCGGATGGCGGAAAGACTTCGCGGGCTTCCGCTTCCAGCCGGGGCAGATCTTCATCCCGGTAGCGGCCGCTGAAATGCGTGAGCAGCAGCCGCGAAGCCCGCGCGTCGCGCGCGGTGCGCGCCGCTTCCGCCGTCGTGCTGTGCCCGTATTCGGCCGCCTTGTCGGCGAGCGCCGCTTCGAACGTCGCTTCGTGCACGACGAGATCGGCGCCTTCGGCGAGCCTGACCGCCGCATCGCACGGCGTCGTGTCGCCGAGGATCGCGATCACCCGCCCCGGAATGGGCGGTCCGACGACGTCGGCGGCGCGGATGACGCGGCCGTCCGGCAGCGTTACGTCCTCGCCCCTCTTGAGCTGCGCATATATCGGGCCCTGCGGCACGCCGAGCGCGGCGAGCTTCGCGGCGTCCAGCTTTCCCGGCCTCGGCCGCTCCTCGATCCGGTAGCCGTAGCAGGCGATCCGATGGTTCAGGGGAGCGGCCGTGACCGTGAATTGGTCATCTTCGTAGACGGTCCCCCCGTCCCCGTCGATCTCCCGGATCTCCAGCTCGTAATGGAGATGGGCTCCCGTGACGGCGAACGTCGTCTCGAGCCAGTGCCGGATGCCGCGCGGACCGTGCAGCGCCAGCGGCTCGTCGCAGCCCATGGAGGAACGGCTGCCGAGCAGGCCCGGAAGCCCGAAAACATGATCGCCGTGCAGATGCGTCAGAAAAATCCGCTCCAGCTTGCCGAGCTTGAGGCCTGCGCGGAGCAGCTGATGCTGCGTCCCCTCGCCGCAATCGAACAGCCAGAACGTGCCGCGCTGCTGCGGCATCGCCAGCGCCGCGGCCGTCACGTTCCGCCCTTCCGCAGGCCGTCCGGCCGCCGTTCCGAGCATGGTCAGTTCCACCCGACACACCTCCGTATCCATTGTGGCCTTTCCCGGCAACGCCTACACGGGCGAAACGGATCTTGCGTCCCCGCGGAAGGGCGCCGAGAACAATCCCCCGCACGAAGCTGTGCGGGGGATCGGTCGGTTATTTCTCCACGTTGAAATATTGGGCTTCCGGATGCGCGAACACCATCGCGCTGACCGACGCCTCCGGCTCCATCATGAAGCCGTCCGTCAGCTCGACGCCGATATCCTCCGGCTTCATGAGGCGGAACAGCTTTGCCTGGTCTTCCAGGTTCGGGCACGCCGGATAGCCGAACGACACCCTTATGCCCTGGTAACGGGCGGCGAACCGCTGTTTCATCGTCATTTCCGGAGGGTCCGGGAATCCCCAGACGTCGCGCATCATCTGGTGGACGCGCTCCGCAAGCCCTTCCGCCGTCTCGAGGGCGAGCGCCTGCAGCGCGTGCGAGCGGAAATAGTCGCCGCGCTCCTTCGCCTCCTCCGCCTGCGCGCGCACGCCGCGCCCGGCCGTGACGACGAGGAAGCCGACCACATCCATGACGCCGCTCCCGACCGGCTTCAGGAAATCGGCCAGGCACAGATAGGGAGCTGTCCGCTGGCGCGGGAAGGAGAACCGCTCGATGACCGCCCCGCTGCCCGCCGGGTCGTAGATCAGGATGTCGTTCCCGTCCGACTGCGCCGGGAAGAAGCGGTACATCGCGTCGAGCCTGATCGTCTTCCGTTCGGACGCTTCGCGGATCAGCGCGTCGACCGCCTCTTTCAGCTGCACCGCCTTCTCGTCTCCGGCGGCGAGCAGGTCGCTGACGGTGCCGCGCAGGCCGAGATGGTGGCCGAGCAGCATCTGCATGTTGATGTACGGCACGATCTGGCTGATCGGAATGTCGCGCAGCACGCGCCGCTCGAAATCCGGCGGCGTGAACACGGGCGCGTCCTGCGACACGCTCGAGCGGACGGCCGCGGGGGCGGCCTCCTCCTGCTCCCGTTCGCGCGCATCGGCCAGCGACGCTTTCAGCTCCCGATGCTCCTTCTCCAATTCGCGCCGGGCATCGGGATCCATCAGCCGGTTCGCGAGCTCGAGGCCGTTCATCGCGTCCTTCGCGTACAGCACGATGCCGTCATATTCCGGCGCGATGCGCGTCTTCGTGAATTTGCGCGTGAGCGCCGCGCCGCCGACGAGAATCGGCGTATCGATGCCGGCGGCCCTGAGATCCTGCGCCGTCGTCACCATCTGCTGCGCCGACTTGACGAGCAGGCCGGACAGGCCGATGATGTCGGCGTTCTCCCGCCGCTGCGCCTCGATGATCGCCTCGGGCGGCACCTTGATGCCGAGGTTGACGATCTCGTATCCGTTGTTGGACAGAATGATTTCGACGAGGTTTTTGCCGATGTCGTGCACGTCGCCTTTGACGGTCGCGAGCATGATTTTGCCCTTGACGCTGGTTTCGGTCTTCTCCATGTGCGGCTCGAGATACGAGACGGACGCCTTCATCACTTCGGCGCTTTGCAGCACCTCGGCGACGATCAGCTCGTTGTTGTTGAAAAGACGGCCGACTTCCTCCATGCCGCGCATGAGCGGGCCGTTGATGATGTCGAGCGGCGGATACTTCTTCAGCGCTTCGTCGAGGTCGGCGAACAGCCCGTCCTTCGAGCCTTCGACCACGTAGGCCGCGAGCCGCTCCTCCAGCGTCAGATGGGATGTGTTCTTCTCCTTCTTCTCCACCGTCTTGTCGCGGAACGCGGCGACGAACGCGGCAAGCGTCTCGTCGTTCGTGTCGTAAATCAGCGCCTCGGCGAGCTTGCGCTCATGCTCCGGAATCGATGCATAGCGCTCCAGCCGCTCCGTATTCACGATCGCGTAGTCGAGCCCCGCCTTCGTACATTCGTAGAGGAACACGGAGTTGAGCACTTCGCGCCCCGCCGGCGGAAGGCCGAACGAGACGTTGCTGATGCCGAGGATCGTCTGGCAGCGCGGCATCTCCCGCTTGATCAGCCGGATGCCTTCGATCGTCTCCTTCGCCGAGCCGATGTACTGCTCGTCGCCGGTGCCGACCGGGAAGACGAGCGGGTCGAAAATGATGTCCTCCGGCTGCAGCCCGTATTTGCTCACGAGGAGGTCGTACGACCGCCGCGCCACCTCCAGCTTCGCTTCGCGCGCGATGGCCTGGCCTTTCTCGTCGATCGTGCCGACGACGACGGCGGCGCCGTACNGTTTGACGAGCGGCACGACGCGCTGGAACTTCTCCTCGCCGTCTTCGAGNTTGATCGAGTTGATGATCGCCTTGCCCTGCGAGAACTTGAGCGACGCTTCGATGACGCGCGGGTCGGTCGTGTCGATGACGAGCGGCACCTTNACCTTCTTCACAACCTGCTCGAGGAACCGCGTCATGTCGGACAGTTCGTCGCGGTCCGGGTCCTGCAGGCAGACGTCGATGACGTGCGCGCCGTTCTTCACCTGGGCGCGGGCGATCTCGGCCGCTTCCTCGTACTTGCCTTCCGCGATCAGCCGCTTGAACATGCGCGAGCCGAGCACGTTCGTCCGCTCGCCGACGAAATACGGACGGTTCTCCGGCTCGATGTACACGGTTTCGATGCCGGAGACGGCCGGCGGATGGCTGCCGGTTTCGGTCCGCGGCTTGTAAGACGCCAGCGCTTCGGCGAGCGCCCGGATGTGCGCCGGCGTCGTGCCGCAGCAGCCGCCCGCGATGTTGAGCCAGCCTTCGCGCGCGAATTGCTCCATTTTCCGGGCGAGCGACTCGGGCGATTCGTGGTAATGGCCGTTCTCGTCGGGCAAGCCGGCGTTCGGGTAGCAGCTGACCGCCGTCTTCGCGATGGACGCGAGGCTGCGGATGTGGTCGCGCATGAACTCCGGACCGGTCGCGCAGTTGAGGCCGATCGAGATCGGCTCGAGGTGCTCGAGCGAAATATAGAACGACTCGATCGTCTGCCCCGCCAGCGTCGTGCCCATCGGTTCGATCGTCCCGGAGATCATGACGGGCAGCCTGCGTTCGGCTTGCTCGAACGCCCGGTTCACACCGATGCCGGCCGCCTTCACATTGAGCGCGTCCTGGCAAGTCTCGATCAGCAGCGCGTCGACGCCGCCCTCGATCAAGGCCAGCGCCTGAACATAATAGCTTTCGGCGAGCTCGTCGAACGTGACGCCGCCCGTCACGGACAGCGTCTTCGTCGTCGGACCCATCGAGCCGGCCACAAAGCGCGGCTTCTCCGGGGTCGAGAATTTCTCCGCCGCTTCGGCCGCAAGCCGGGCGGCGGCGATGTTGATCTCGCGCGCCTTGTCCGCGATGCCGTACTCGGCCAGCACGACGCTCGTCGCGCCGAACGTGTTCGTTTCAATGATGTCCGCGCCGGCGTCCAGATACGCCTCGTGGATGCCGCGGATGACATCCGGCCGCGTCAGGACGAGCATCTCGTTGCAGCCTTCCAGCTCTTCCCCGCCGAAATCGGCGGCGGTCAGATTGGCCTGCTGGATCATCGTCCCCATCGCGCCGTCCAATATAAGAATGCGATGCTTCATCGCTTCCTGAAGTGTCGGTTTTGACATGGGCACACCTTCCGCCGAAAAAGTTAACCCTTATTCTAGCAGAATGAAAAACGCGTGAAAAGTCTGACCCCATCGACAAACGGGCTGAAATCGTGTATAATTTAGGTTAATGATTGATAAATCCTATTGGAAATGAGGGATTAATATGGCCGAGATTCGCATCCGCAACACCAACGAGAGGATCACCAGCGAGGAGAATGTGCGCGAATTTCTGAACGGACAAGGCGTTCTGTACGAGCATTGGGATACGTCCAAGCTGCCGGAGCATCTGCGCGAGAAATTCGTGCTGAGCGAAGAGGAGAAGAACGAAATCCTTCAGGCTTACGACGCGGAAATCCGCGATCTCGCCGGCCGCCGCGGCTACCAGACGTGGGACATTGTCGCCCTGTCCGACGCCACGCCCAACCTGGAGGAACTGCTGAAGAAGTTCGAGCAGGTGCACACGCATACGGAAGACGAAGTCCGCGCCATCGTGGCCGGCAAAGGCATCTTCATCATCAAGGGCAAGCCGGAAGTCGGATACTTCGACGTGGAGCTGGAAGCGGGCGATGTCATTTCCGTTCCGGAAGGCAATCCGCACTACTTCACGCTCATGGAGAACCGTCAAATCGTCGCCGTCCGGCTGTTCATCGAGCCGGCGGGCTGGGTCGCGCACCCGTACGAAGATCCGGAATTCCAGAAGGCCTGAGCCGATTGCGCATTTTGCAAGCCTTCCGCTTCGATCCCGCCGGGGTGAAGCGGAAGGCTTCTTTATGCTTAGTTACAGCCGTTCGAGCAGCGCCGGCAATTCGCGAAGCGACCGGATTTCGTAGGCCGGTTCAATCTCGCCGGTCCGCAGGAGGCCGTGCCGGTTGATCCAGACCGAATCCATGCCGACGGTGTTCGCGCCGAGAATGTCGGTCGTCAGCTTGTCGCCGACCATGACGCCGGCATCCGGCCCGATGCCGAGCAGCGACAAAGCGTGGCGGAAAATCGATGCCGCGGGCTTGCCGTCGCCGAACTCCCCCGAGATGACGATATGGTCGAAGTACGGCGCAAGCTCCGGCACGCCCGCCAGCTTCTCGCGCTGCAGATCGGGCGATCCGTTCGTCAGGAGCAGCAGCTTGTAGCGGCCGCGCAGCTGATCCAGCACGTCGAACGTCTCGTCGTAGACGAGCGGACGCGCCCTCCGTTCCTTCGGGAACCGTTCGGCCAGCTCTTCGCCGAGCCGCTCGTCCTCGATGCCGACGGCGCGCAGTCCGCGGGTCCACGACTCGCGGCGATAGACCGGCGCGAGCGCCTCCAGCTTCCGGAACTCCTCCAGCTCACCCTCGCGGAAATTCGCCCACAGCCCTTCGAACGGATTGATGCCGATCCGCTGTGTGAACGGCCAGGTTTCGTAGGATTCATAGAGCGCGCGCGCTTCCCGGCGGACCGCCTCTTCCAGCCGGTCCGGATCCGCGCCTGTCCGCTCGCGGGCATACCGGCAGACCGCCTCGAACGCCTCCTTCACGCTGCGCTCGTCCCACAGCAGCGTATCGTCAAGATCAAACAGCACCGCTTGTTTTGCCATCCGGTCTCTCTCCCGTCATTTCTTTTTCTCTTCGTATGGAATTCGGTTCTCCTGCGCGAAACGCTGCAGCCGATCGGCCATCTCGTCGATCGGATACCGATTGAGCATTCTTGAAAATACCCAGTTGCCGCCCTTCTTCGGCTCAATGACGACATACCCCGGGCGGATGACGGTGATCGATTTGATCGCGCCCGCCGTCAGCGTCTTGTCGCCGGTGAACCGGCGCGTGCCGACGAAATCTTTTCCCACCAGCAGATAGGGCCGCCGGAACCAGAACAGCGCCGCCAGCGCCAGATAGCTCGCGATCGTCAGCCAGAAGATCGACGATTCGACCGGAGGCGTCGTGCCCGGATCTTCCGACGGAATCGTCACCATATAAATGTAGAAGCCGGTGAACAGAACCAGCAAAGCCGGCAGGATGTAGTTGCGTCCCTTGTACCGGTCCGTCACTCCCCCCGGCGAAACGACGGCGCCGAGTCCGGCTTTTTTGCGCCGCTTGTTCAGCTGTTCCGTGTTTTTGCGGATTTTCCGTTCCCACGAGCGGGACATGCCAGCTCCCCCTTCTTTCCTCTAATGCTTCACCGTGCCGCCCGCTTCATCCGTCCATCGGATCGCGTCGAGCTGCTGCTTCAGATTGCTCCGGAAACGCTCGAGGTACTGCCTGCGCAGCTCCTCGCGTTCCGCCGCTTCCTCCGGCGTCAGTCCGACCGTCTTGTGCTTGCGCGCAAGCTCGTTGATGCGCGCGGTCAGTTGATCCATTCCCTGCTGCCCCCCGTTATCCTGACATACCACACCTTACTTTGACATCCCGGCCGGACGGTTGTCAAGGCTTGCAAACAAGCAGCCCCGGATAACGGCGCTAACCGTACCCGGGGCGACTCTTCTCTGTATGAATATGGGCGTGCCAAATCTTCGCTTGCTTCGTCGGATCAGCGTCCGGCCCAATCGGGAATGATGAGCTGCTGGCCCGCCTGAATGACTTGGCCGTCCAGACCGTTGCGCTTCTTGATCTCATAGACGGCGCGGCGCGTGTCCATGCCCTCCGCCTTGTTCGCCGCGGCAATCTCCCACAGCGTCTCGCCGGCGTCCACGAACACGACCGACTCCCCGGACGCCGGTTCGGCGGGCATCCGTTCCGATGCGCCGGTCCCCATGATCATGAAACCCGCGCTGACCAGCACGATGAACAGCATGGCTGCGGCATAACGCATGAAAGTGATCCGTTCCCCGCGCGGCGCGCGCGCCCTGCGGATTGCGGAAGTCCGGCTGCCGGAGCCGGAGCGGCGATCCCGGATGGAAGGATAGGTACGGCAGTCACTGACATACATCATGGCACACACCCCAAACAAACGTTCTCATTTCGTGATCTCATCATAACACGAACACTTGTTTGCCGTCAACCATTTTCAGAACATTTGTTCCGCGAGTGCGTGTTCCGGTTTTGAAGCGCGTCAGCTTTCTGACGCCTGCAAAATGCGAACCTGTGTTTTCGGGAACGAATGTTTGTGCGAACTCGGGTTCTGTGTTATAATTTGGTGTAACCAATGAACTTATGGAGTGAATGCCGTGTCCAGAATATCCAACCGCCAGCAAGCCATACTGGAATTCATCAAACGGGAAGTCCGGGAGAAAGGCTATCCGCCGTCCGTCCGGGAGATCGGTGAAGCCGTCGGCCTTGCTTCCAGCTCGACCGTCCACGGCCACCTGGATCGGCTGGAGAAGAAGGGGCTCATCCGCCGCGACCCGACCAAGCCGCGCGCGATCGAGATCCTGGATGACGAGAACGAAGAACAGCTGCCGTTCCCGCTCGCCGTCACCCGCGTGCCGGTCGTCGGCAAGGTCACGGCCGGCGCGCCGATCACGGCGACGGAGAACATCGAGGAATATTTCCCTCTCCCCGCCCATTTCACGGGCGACCACGAAGTGTTCATGCTCACCGTCAAGGGCGACAGCATGATCGAAGCCGGCATCCACGACGGCGACTATGTCATCGTGCGCCAGCAGCAGACGGCGGAGAACGGCGACATCGTCGTCGCGATGACGGAAGACGACGAAGCGACCGTCAAGACGTTCTACAAGGAGCGCGACCACATTCGGCTGCAGCCCGAGAATCCGACGATGGAGCCGATCCGGCTGAAACATGTCACGATTCTCGGCAAGGTCATTGGATTGTTCCGCAGCATCCGCTAATCGAAGGGGCTGCACGCAGGTCATGTTCGAACGATGACTTGCGGGCAGCCCCGATTTTACTTCGCACAGATACGCCCCGAAAAATAGCCCCCGCCCGTTCACCCGGGCGGGGGCATTCTCGTTTCCCCAAAAACAGGGGATCAATACAGCGTCAAATATTGATCGCGCTCCCACTGGTGGACTTGCGTCCGGTACATGTCCCATTCGATCTCTTTCAGCTCGTAGTAATGGGACAGCGCGTGATCTCCCAGCGCATCGCAGATCACTTCGTTGCGGATCAACTCGTCGAGCGCTTCGCGGAGGCTCGAGGGCAGCATCTGGATGCCTTCTTCGATCCGCTCTTCCTCGGTCATGATATAGATGTTCCGGTTCGTCGGCGCCGGCAGTCTCATCCGGTTCTTGATGCCGTCGAGGCCCGCCTTGAGCATGACCGCAAGGCACAGATACGGGTTGGCCGCCGGGTCGGGGTTGCGCACTTCGATCCGCGTGCTGAGGCCCCGCGACGCCGGAATCCGCACCATCGGGCTGCGGTTGCTCGCCGACCAGGCGACATAATTCGGCGCTTCATAGCCGGGCACCAGACGCTTGTACGAATTGACGGTCGGATTCGTGACCGCCGCGAACCCGCGGGCGTGGTGCAGCACGCCGGCCATGAACCAGCGCGCGGTCTCGCTCAGGCCGAGCGGGTCGTTCGGATCGTAGAACGCGTTCTCGCCGTCGCGGAACAGCGAGATGTGGCAGTGCATCCCCGAGCCGTTCACGCCGTAAAGCGGCTTCGGCATGAACGTCGCGTGCAGGCCGTGCTGCCGCGCGACCGTCTTGACGACGAGCTTGAAGGTCTGGATCCGGTCGGCCGCCGTCACCGCGTCGGAATATTTGAAGTCGATCTCATGCTGGCCGGGCGCCACCTCATGGTGCGAAGCTTCGATTTCGAATCCCATCTCTTCGAGGGTGAGCACGATCTCCCGGCGGCAGTTCTCGCCGAGATCGGTCGGCGCGAGGTCGAAATAGCCGCCCTGGTCGTTCACTTCGTGCGTCGGGTTGCCCCGCTCGTCGGTCTTGAACAGGAAAAACTCCGGCTCCGGACCGACATTCATCGTGGAGAAGCCGAGCTCCTCCGCTTCCTTCAGCACCCGTTTCAGAATGCCGCGCGGATCGCCGGCGAACGGCGTGCCGTCCGGCATGTAAACGTCGCAGATCAGACGGGCGACCCGGTCCTCCGTCACCCACGGGAAGATGACCCAGGTGTCGAGGTCGGGATACAGATACATGTCGGATTCCTCGATCCGGACATAGCCCTCGATCGAAGAACCGTCGAACATCATCTTGTTGTCAAGCGCCTTCTCGAGCTGGCTCAGCGGAATCTCCACATTCTTGATCGTCCCGAGCAGATCCGTGAATTGCAGCCGGATGAACCGGACGTTCTGTTCCCGCGCGATGCGCAGGATGTCCTCCTTGGTGTAGCCCATCTTATCCTCTCCTTGCCGCGATTAGGGTTTATTGTTGTAGAACCTGGACAACTGGCCCTGGATGAGCGATGTCCTGCCGGGACGGCGTTCAAGCAGCTGCTGCTTCAGCAGCCGGTGGAGCTGCAGATCCGTCAATTCGCGGCGCTTGCTTTCTGTCTGCGGCGTAATGACCGTCGCTTCTTCCGACTCCTTTGAAACCGGATTCATCACTTGCTTGATTCCGGCGATGTTGACGCCTTTCTCGATCAGGGATTTGATCTCCAGCAGCCGCTCGACATCGTTGAACGAAAACAGTCGCTGATTGCCCGAGGTGCGGGCCGGCATGATCAGACCGTGCTGCTCGTAATAGCGGATCTGGCGGGCGGTCAAATCCGTCAGCTTCATCACGATGCCGATCGGGAAGAGCGCCATGTTTCTGCGGATCTCGTCACCCATGCCGCATCAACCTTCCAATTTTTGTGATATGGGTACATTGTACCGACACGAACAAAACGTGTCAAGAAATGTGAGGTTTAATTACAATGTTAGACCGTTCGGCAAGCCGTGTCAAGGCGGAAAGCACCCCAAGTTTGGCGTGCGCGTACGTAAGCCCGCCCTGCATGTACGCGATGTACGGTTCCCGGATCGGCGCGTCGGCGGACAGCTCCAGGCTGCCGCCCTGCACGAACGCGCCGGCCGCCATGATGACCGGATGCGCGTATCCCGGCATATCGCCGGGCTCGGGGACGGCGTGCGCGTCGACGGCCGCCGCCTGCTGAATGCCCTGCACGAAGGCGATGAGCGCGTCCGCCGAATCGAACCGGACGGCCTGGATCAGGTCGGTCCGCGGCTCGTTCCAGCGCGGCTTCGACTCGAATCCCAGCTCCTCGAACATGGCCGCGGCGAAAATGCTCCCTTTCACCGCCTGGCCCACCATATGCGGCGCGAGGAAAAATCCCTGGAACATCCAGCGCTGCATGCCGGCCGTCGCGCCGACTTCTCCGCCGATGCCGGGCGCGGTCAGCCGGCCGGCCGCCTTCTCCACGAGATCCGCCCGGCCGCAGATGTAGCCGCCGGACAGCGCCAGCCCGCCGCCGGGATTTTTGATCAGCGAGCCGGCCATCAAATCGACGCCGGCCTCCGTCGGTTCCGTCTCCTCGGTAAATTCGCCGTAGCAATTGTCGACGAAGACGATGGCGTCGGGTTTGACCGCCTTCACCCGGCGAACCATCTCGCCGATCTCGGCCACGGTGAACGACGCGCGCCAGTCGTAACCCCGCGACCGCTGAATCGCGACGACGCGCGTCCGCTCGCCGATCGCGTCCAGCGCGGCGTTCCAGTCGACGCCCCCGCCTTCGGCGAGCGGCACCTCCCGGTAGCCGATGCCGAAATCGCGCAGCGACCCCTTGCCGTCCCCCGGCTCGCCGATCACCTTGTGCAGCGTATCGTAAGGCCGCCCGGTCAGGTAGAGCAGCTCGTCGCCGGGCCTCAGCACGCCGAACAGGGCGCAGCTGATCGTATGCGTGCCGGACGCGAAATGCGGCCGCACAAGCGCCGCCTCCGCGCCGAACACGTCCGCGTACACCCGGTCGAGCGCTTCGCGTCCGCTGTCGTTGTATCCGTATCCGGTCGAGCCGTGCAAATGAAAATCGCTCACCTTGCGGCGCTGGAACGCGCGGATCACTTTCCACTGGTTTCGCTCCGCGATCCGGTCCGCCTCGCGGAGCCGCGGTCCGATCCGCTCCTCCACCGCCTCGGCCAGCCGGAGCAGTTCACTGCTGATGCCGTGATTCATCCCGTCTCCATCCCATCGCTTGCAATTTATCGCGAAGCCGCCGCACTCGCCTTTAGCGAAACGGAGACACCTTGCGGCTCCCCAGTCCGTCGACGGCTTCCAACAGCCCCATTAAAGCACAATTCGGTTCCGGCATTCAATCGCGGCGCGGCGGCCACATGAAAAGCCGGGCCCGGAACGAGCCGGGACCCGGCCTACTGCGCATAAGGTTGCAACCTGTACCCGTTCAGCTCATATTCGCGCCGGTTCAGCCGCACCGCTATCCGCATCGTCTCGCCGTCGTCATCGACGGACTGGCCGACGACCTCGCCCATCCGGTACGCCAGGGCGATCAGATCGCCCCTCGCGGCCGGAATCGCGAACGAGCGCACCTCGCCGGTCAGCTTGTCCTGAACGGCGCGGCCGATTCGCTCACGGTCCTCCGCCGAGAACGCGCTGACGAGCAGCGCGTCCCCGTCCCACCGGAGCAGCTGCCGCTCTTCGTCCGTGCACAGGTCGATCTTGTTGTACAAGACGATCCGCGGCTTGTCTCCCGCGCCGAGCTCGGTCAAAATCCGGTCGACGACCGCCATCTGCTCGTCCCGATACGGCGACGAGCTGTCCACGACATGCAGAATGAGATCGGCCTCCGCCGCCTCCTCCAGCGTCGACCGGAACGCGGCGACCAGCTCGTGGGGCAGGTTCTGGATGAAGCCGACCGTATCCGTCAGGACGACTTCCGTGCCGTCCGGCAGCGCCCAGGCGCGCGACGTCGGATCGAGCGTCGCGAACAGCTGGTTCTCGACGTACACGTCCGCGTTCGTCAGCTCGCGCAGCAGCGTCGACTTGCCGGCGTTCGTATAGCCGACGAGCGCGACCTGCGTGACGCCCGTCTTGCGCCGCCGCTCGCGCTGCACGCCGCGGTGCCGGACCACTTCGGCCAGCTGCCGCTTCAGATCCGCGATCCGCTCGCGGATATGGCGGCGGTCCGTCTCCAGCTTCGTCTCGCCCGGCCCCCGCGTGCCGATGCCGCCGCCGAGCCGCGACAAATTTTTGCCGTGCCCGGCAAGGCGCGGCAGCAGGTAGCTGAGCTGGGCCAGCTCGACCTGGATGATCCCTTCCCGCGTCTTCGCCCGGCCGGCGAATATATCCAGAATGAGCTGCGTCCGGTCGATGATCTTCAGATCGAGCCCTTCCTCGAGATTGCGCACCTGCGCGCCGGACAGCTCCTGGTCGAAAATGGCCGTCGTCGCGCCGAGCTCCTGCGCAACCGCTCGCAGCTCCTCCACCTTCCCCTTGCCGAGAAAAAAGCGCGGGTCGGGCGCCTCGCGGCTCTGCGTCACCGCGGCAAGCACTTCGACCCCGGCCGTCTCGGCCAGCGCGACCAGTTCGCGCAGCGAATATTCCGGGTCGACGCCGGCGCGCTTCATCTCGTCCGTCACCAGGCTGACCAGGACGGCCCGTTCCCGGATGTCAGCCGCGGTCTCGTGCAGCGTCGTCATGCCGCCACCGCTCCTTCATCATCTGGTTTGAATCGTCTTCCGACTTTTACGCATCATCCGACTCCCAGCGAAAATCTTCCGGCCGGATCGTCATCAGCTCCTGCCTGCCGGGCTGCCCGCTGCCGTACAGATTGAGCAGCCGCACCGCCTGGTGGCGGATCGCCCGCTCGATCGCGTTGCGCACATAGCGCGCGTTGCTGAACGCGAACATCGAGCCGCGCTTCTGTTCGGCAAGGTGCTGGCGCAGCTTGTCGACCGCCTGCGGCTGCAGCTCGTAATCCCGCTCCTTCGCCATCAGCTCGGCGATCTTCACAAGCTGATCGACCGTGTAATCCGGAAAGTCGATCCGGATCGGGAACCGGGAAGGCAGGCCGGGGTTGGACAGCAGAAACATGTCGATCTCGTCCGGATAGCCGGCGAGAATGAGCACGAACTGGTTTTTATAGTCTTCCATCGCTTTGACCAGCGTATCGATCGCTTCCTTGCCGAAATCCTTCTCGCCGCCGCGCGCGAGGCTGTACGCTTCGTCCACGAACAGCACGCCGCCGAGCGCCTTGCGCACGAGATCCCGGGTCTTCTGCGCCGTATGTCCGATATATTCGCCGACGAGATCCGCCCGCTCCACCTCGATGAGGTGCCCTTTCTGCAGCACTCCCATCTTCTGGAACAGCTTCGCCACGATGCGCGCGATCGTCGTCTTGCCCGTGCCCGGATTGCCGCGGAAAATCATGTGGTACACCTGCGGGCCTACCGACAGCCCGGCCGCCGCGCGCAAACCGGACACATGGAGCAGCGCATAGATTTCGTAGATGAGCGCCTTCACCTTCTCCATGCCGACCATCGCGTCCAGCTCGCGTTGGATCTCGGCGAACGGCGAGCCCGGCTCCAAGCTCTTCGCCATGTCGTTTGCCGGCTGTTCCGCAGGCGCCGCGGCCGGTTCGACGGGCCGCAGGACGATGCTGATCTGCCGCGAAGGCCTGGGCGCTCCCGAGCCGCCCGCCGCTGCTGCGCGTCCGTTCATCAAGAACATCCCATCCTTCTTGTGAATCGATCGGACGATGTCGATGGTCCGCCTGATGCCTTATCCATCATATTCGCGTGCGGCCCGAGATATTAGCAGAATCGGACGCGGCCGTGCCGCAAGGCTATATGCCGGGGCGGTCGGGAATTTGCAGGCCGATGCGCAGCAGCACGCTGTCGACCTTCCACTTCGTGAAAGCCGCGATCTCCCGGAGATGCTTCTGCGACGCGGGCAGCACGGACGACTCCGCCGCGGCGAAGCCCGGCTGCTCATAGCCGAGCCAGCGCGCGACATCCCGCGCCCGCGCCGCATGGAAATCGTGCGTCACGATGAGCGCCGTGCGCAGCCCCTCCCGCTCCATGATGTCCCGGCTGAACGCCAAATTCTCATAGGTGCTCCGCGCCTCGGGCTCGAGCAGGAGCCGGTCTTCCGGCACGCCGAGCGCGGCCAGATACCGCTTCATGCCTTCGGCTTCCGTCAGCCGGGCGCCCGGATGGTCGTAGCCGCCGGTCAGGATGAATACGCGGAACCGGCCTTCCCGGTACAGCTCGTACGCCTTGTCCAGCCGCTCCTTCAGCCCCGGACTCGGCTCCCCGTTCCAGAGCGCAGCCCCGAGCACGATGCCGGCGTCATATTCGGGCAGCTCCGGCTTCGGTTCGAACGACTCGATCTGCCAGAAGATCCACGCGATCCAGCCCGCGCAGGCGAAAGCGGCCAGCAGGACGGCCCTCAGCAGCCGCGCCCCGAGCGAAGCGCGGCGCTTCCGCCGGCGGACGGCCGGCGCTCCCGCGCCCTTCATGACGGATCTTTCCCGACAATCCGTTCGGCAAGCTGTTTGCGGTGGCGCAGGCTGAGCGTGAAATAGCGGAACCGGCCGTTCCGGATCATCGACAGCAGCCGTTCCGCGGTTCTGCGCGCCATCTCCGCGTCGCGTTTCGTCACCTCGCCGTTCTTCACCGCTTCTTCCAGCTCATCCTCGTCGAGGAGGTACACTTCCCCCGTCGGCAGCACGACGATGTCCAGATACAGATCATCGAACCACGGCACTTTCTGGTCGGTCATGCCCTGATTCTTGCAAATGTCGATGTACCATTGCACGACTTTGCCCTTGTCGTCGAACATCGTCGTGACGACGAAATGCTCTCCCTTCGGAAAATGCTGCATCCACAGATAGCCCCGGTTCGCCAGACAAAGCCTGCGTCCGTTGTATTCTTTCCAGAGCGGCTCGCGGAGCTCATGAATCCTATAGAACGTGACCAGGCCGCGGTAGTCGTCGCCGTCAAGCGCCAGACAGCTGTAGCTCTTGCGCAGGATGCGCCGCCAGTTGGCCCGGTCCGAAAATTTTCGTTTCATGGCAAGATACCTTTCCGCATGTGATGAGACTCTTTATGAAAAAAGATTACCACATCTGTCCGCTCATCACCAGTTCGCAGCGAAATAATCCGCCATTGCCGCGCGTTATGCGGCCGGCGCGCCGTCCGCGGGCGCCGGCTCTCCCGTCTCGTCTTCTTCCGCTTCTCCGCTGCCGGGATCGGCCGGCTGCCCGGCGCCGTTGTCGGCGCCGCCGTCCGCTCCTCCGTCATCCGCGCCTTCGCCGGGATTCGTTCCGTTCCCGCCGTCCTGTCCGCCGTTCCCGCCGTCGGATTCGCCGCCGTCGCCGGGGTCGAAAATGCCGCCGGGAAACGGCCAGAGCCCGCCTTCCCCGCCGTCATAATCACTGTCGGGGATCTCCGGCAAATCAGGCAGCTCCGGCTCCTGCCAGATCGAATCGGGCACCGTCAAGCCGCGCACCGTCGACGGTTCGCCTTCGATCGCGTGCTCCCGGTCATAAGCGGTCACGTAGTATTCGTAAGCGACTCCGGGCTCCACCGCGAGGTCGAGCGCCGCCGTCCTCTCCGTCACGGCGAGCAGCTCGAACTCGTCCGCGCTTTCCGCCTTCCGGTAGACCCGGTAGAGCAGACCTTCGCCCTGCCGCGCCCACGACAGGCTGACGCCGAGCTCCGCGTCGCTCCAGGAGACGGCGAATCCGCCCACCTTCGGCGGCCGGGTCACCGTCTTGACGCCTTCCGGCTTCGTGAAGGACGATACCGGCACGTCCTTCAGCGCTTCGCCCATCACCTTGGCGAACAGCGCCGCCGCCATCGAGCTGCCGCGCTTCAGCACATGCTGCTCGTCCGTCCGGTCGTAGCCCATCCAAACGGCGGCCGTCCATTCCGGCGTATAGCCGACGAACCAGACGTCGCGGTTCGCGCTCGATTTGAAGCCCGGGATGCCGTGCTCGGTCGTCCCGGTCTTGCCGGCGACCGGCCGGTCGATGCGCGCCTTCGTGCCCGTGCCGCCCTTTTCCAGCACCGCCTGCAGCATCTCCGTCATGTACCAGGCCGTCTCCGGCTTGATGAGCCGCTTCGCCTCGGGCGCCTTGTACTGGTAGATCGCCTTGCCGTTCCGGTCCTCGATGCGCACGATGGCATGCGGGTCGACCGAGACGCCGCCGCTGGCGAACACGCTGTAGGCCGCCGCCATCTCCATCGGCGTCACCCCGCGCGTCAAGCCGCCGAGCGCGATGGCCAGATTGCGGTCGTCCGCGTCCAGCTCGATGCCGAGCCGCTGCGCGAACTCCAGGCCGCGGTCGACGCCGATTTCATTGAGCAGCCAGACCGTCGAAGCGTTGCGCGACTCTTTGAGCGCCTGGCGCATCGGGATCGTGCCCGCATACTTGCCGCCCGGATTGGTCGGGCAATAATCGCCGTAGCATTGCTTCTTGTCCTGCAGGCTGGACCAGGGGTGCCAGTCGCCCGTCTCGAGCGCGGGGCCGTACACGGCGATCGGCTTGAACGCCGAGCCCGGCTGCCGCGGCTGCATCGCCCGGTTCAGCCCTTTGTTCTGGTACTCCCGCCCGCCGGCCATCGCTTCGATCTCGCCCGTCCGATGGTCGATGATGACCATCGCGCCCTGAACGATCCGGTCATCCGGGCTCTCCTCGAAATTGTCCGGATCGGCGAACGCCTGCTCGACGATCCGCTGCGCTCCCGCGTTGAGCGTCGTGTAAATTTTGTATCCGCCGACGCGCAGCTCTTCCTCCGAAAGCCCTGTCACCCGTTCCGCCTCGGTCGCGACAAAGTCGACGAATGCCGGGTATTTCTGCGCCGCCGCCCCCGCGTACGCGTCTTCCGGCGGCTCGTATTCGGACGCCTTCCGCTTCGCGTCCTCCGCCTGCTCCGCCGTGATCAGCCCCTGCTGCACCATCAGCGAGAGCACGACGGCCATCCGTTCCCGCCAGCGCTCCTGGTTGCTGATCGGGTTGTACACGTTCGGCGCCTTCGGGATGCCGGCCAGCGTCGCGATCTCCCAGATCTCGAGCTTGCTCAGGTCATTCTTGCCGAAATAGAGTTTGGACGCGGCCAGGATGCCGTGCGCGCCCCTGCCGAAATAGATCCGGTTCAAATACAGCTCCAGGATCTCGTCCTTGGACAGGTTGTTCTCAAGCGCCACGGCAATCGAAGCTTCCGACGCCTTGCGGAAAAACGTCTTGTCGTGGCTGAGGAACATGTTCTTCGCGAGCTGCTGCGTGATCGTGCTGCCGCCCTCCACCATGCTCCGCGCCATGATGTCCTTGACGACCGCGCGGCCGATGGCCCAGAAATCGACGCCGTCGTGCTCGTAGAAGCGCTTGTCTTCCACCGCGATGAAGGCGCGGTACACCATCTCCGGGATATCCGCAAATTCCACGTACTCCCGGTTCTCCACCGTCGCCAGCGAGGCCGCTTCGCGGCCGTCCCTGTCGTATATGATCGTCGTCTCGGCGAATTCGAACGCTTTCTGATTCGCCGCCAGAATCCGTTCCCCGTTCAGCACGATCAGGAGATAGCCGATCACCGCGCAGACGACGGCCAGACTACCGGCGGCCAAAAACCAGCCGAACCAGTGTTTCCCCCTTTTTCTCCCGCCGCGNTTTTTTTCCGATTTCCCGGCTGCCTTGCCGCCGGACGGACGTTTCGGTCTTCGTTCGGTCGTCACAGCAGACTCCCCTCCTCCGATTGGTGCCTGTTTCTCTCTAGGTTTCCCGCAGGGGAAAACGGCTTGCGCCGTTCGGATGAAACAAAAGAACAACCCACGGCCGGCCGCACCGGCGCTTCATGCTGGCCGGTACGGCGCAAGGGGCGGGTTGCTCCTTGTCGATCCGTTATTTGAAATAACGACGCGGGCGGTCAAAAAGTTTCGTTTCCGCTCACGATTCGGAGCCGGAGTCCGGCATGAGCGAAATGGCGCGCTGCGGGGTGAAGGTCGAGATCGCATGCTTGTAAATCATCTGCTGACGGCCTTCGCTCTCGATGACGATCGTGAAGTTGTCAAATGCCCGGACGACGCCCCGGATCTGGAAGCCGTTCGTAAGATAGACCGTTACGGGAACGCTGTCCTTGCGAAGATGGTTGAGAAACGTATCCTGAATATTGATGGATTTGCTCATGGGCGTACCCCCGTCGAAAAGATTGGTTACATATATATTCGGGCTAATCCTTGAACTTTCCTGTTATTATAGCATGAATGGCTTCCAGATTGGCGATTAAATTTCCTTCATCCGTCACGTCCACCCATTCGATTCCTTTCATGCGCCGGAACCAGGACAGCTGGCGTTTCGCGTAGCGGCGCGTGTCGCGCTTCAGCCGCTCGACCGCTTCCGCAAGCGACACGCCTTCGGTGAGATGCGGCACGATCTCCTTGTAGCCGATCGCCTGCATCGAGGTCGCTTCCGGCGGCACGCCGCGCGCAAGCAGCCGCCGCACTTCCTCGACAAGCCCCGCCTCGATCATCGCGTCGACGCGCCTGTTGATGCGATCATACAGGACTTCGCGATCCATCGTCAACCCGATCAGGCAGAACGCGTACGGCGATTCGCGGGGCTCCCGGAAGCCGGCGACCTTCGCCGACATGGACTCGCCGGTCTCGAGCGCGATCTCCAGAGCGCGGATGACGCGCTTCACATCGTTCGGATGCAGGCGCGCCGCCGACTCGGGGTCGACTTCCCGGAGCCGCTCATGCAGCGCTTCGGCGCCGTGCCGCTCGGCGAATGCTTTGAGCTCGGACCGGATCCGCCCGTCGGACGACGCTTCGGGGAAATCGAAGCCGTACAGGAGCGACTCGATGTACAGCCCGGTCCCGCCGACGATGAACGGCAGCCGGCCGCGCGCGGCGATCTCTTCGATGCAGGCGCGCGCAAGCCGCTGGAACTCGCCCGCGGCGAACGGCTCTTCGGGATCGCGGATGTCGATCAGATGGTGCGGAATGCCTTCCATTTCTTCAGGCATGATCTTGGCGGTGCCGATGTCCATGCCGCGGTACACCTGCATCGAATCGCCTGAGATGATCTCGGCGTTCCAGCGGCGCGCGATCTCGAGGCTGTAGCGCGTCTTGCCGACCGCCGTCGGGCCGACGAGCACGAGCAGACGGGGTTTGCCTGTGCGGGGATCAAGATTGTTCAATGCGGATCACCCCGTATGCGACGGCGGACGTTTTCTTCGGCTTGACCCAGGTGAAGCCGAGCCGCTCGAATTCGCCGCTGTCGCGGTTTTCCTTCAGCANGACGGCGCGGCGCGCGACGCGCTTCGCCTCGCGGACCGCTTCANGCGAGAGCGGGGCCGGATTGGCGACGCCGCGGAGCGGCTCCATGCCCGANGANTCGTGCACCGGNATGCGNAACATCGGATCGAAATAGACGATGTCGAAGCTTTTATCCGGCAGGGATGACAGGTACTCGGCATGNTCGGCCCGGATCAGCTCGATCCGGCGCAGGGCCGCGTCGGCATCGTCCATCCCCGTCGAATAGNTGCGCAGGCCTTCGCGGACGATCGTATGGAGCACCGGCTCGCTCTCGAGGGCGGTGACGCGGCCCTCCGGGCCCGCCGCATACGAAAACACGAACGCGTCGCCCGCCAGCCCGGCCGTGCAGTCCAGGACGCGGTCTCCCGGCCGGACGCCGCTGATCTCGACGAGCGGATCGCGCACGCCTTCGCGCAGCCGCTTCACGCGGACAAGTCCCATGCCCGGGTGGTAACGCAGCGGCTGACCGGCGTCATCCGCATGGAGCCGGAGTCCGTCCGGTCCGGCGACCAGCACCCGGCCGGCGTTGTGCCGCCTCCGCAGCGCGGCCAGCGTGGCGCCGCCGCGCGGCACGTACGGGACGCCGAGCTCGGCGGCCAGCGCCTCCGCCTGCGCGGTCTCCTCTTCCGTCGGCTTCATGCCGGTCGTCACGATCATTACATCACCCGTTTGAACATTTTTTCCAGCTGATAGGTCGAAATGTGCACGACAATCGGCCTGCCGTGCGGGCAGGTGTACGGCTGGCTGCAGGCGGCCAGCCGCGCGATCAGCGCCTCGCCTTCCTCGCGGGTCATCCGGTCGTTCGCCTTGATCGACGCCTTGCAGGCGGTCATGATCGCCGCCTTCTCCCGCAGCTTGCCGATGTCGATCGCCTTCTTCTCCGCCAAAATCCATTCGGCCATCTCTTCGATGATGGCCTTCTCGCTGCCCTGCGGCAGCCATTCGGGATACGCCCGGACGAGAAAAGCGCTGCCGCCGAACGGCTCCAGCTCCACTCCCGCCGCGGCGAACGCGTCGAGCCGGCCGCGGATCGCTTCCGCTTCGCCGGGCGTGAATTCGAGCGTGATCGGCACGAGCAGCGTCTGGCTCAGCTTCGGCGGATCGGCGAACTTGCGCAGATAGTATTCGTAATTGATCCGCTCGTGCGCCGCGTGCTGGTCAATCAGGTACAGGCCGTCCTCGCTCTGGGCGAGGATGTAGGTGCCGTGCAGCTGGCCGATCCAGGACAGCTCGGGGAACGGGCGGCCTTCCGGAGCCTTGCGCCCGCCGTCCGGCCGCAAGGCGTTCGGGCTGCCGGCCGACTGATCGGCGGCGGCCGATCCGGCGCCCCGCTCAGCTTGAGCGGCATTTGCTTGAGCGGCAGGCTCCGGAGCGGCGTGCGCTTGTGCGTTGACCGCTTGTGCGGTGTTCGCTGAAGCGGCATCCGCCGGTGCGGACGCCGGACCGGACTTCGCGGCCGGGCTTGCGGGATCGGCTGCCGCGCCCGGCGCCGCGGCCGGCCGGACCGCGCCAATGGCCGCGCCGGGATCAGCGCTGCTCCGTTCCGCGCCGTAGGCCAGGCCGGCGGCCGCCTCGCGGAAAGCCGCCTCGTCCAGCTTCGCGGACGGGCGGTACAGCCGCTCGGCCGCGTCGCGCGGCACGTAAGAGCTTCCGGCGGAAGCCGGCTTTGCTTCGGTCCGGCNNGGCGCGNCCGGCGGGAACGAGAGCCGCTCCTGGATGACCGCCGGCTTCATTCCGGCNGNGGGCGCCGACGGAATGTGCGCCGTCCGCCCGAGCGCGCGGCGCAGCGCCGATTCGACCAGCTCCTTNAGCTCCGCCTCCTTGCTGAAGCGCACCTCCTGCTTCGACGGATGGACGTTGACGTCGAGCAGTCCGGGATGCATGCCGACTTCCAGCACGACGAGCGGAAAACGGCCGACCGGCAGCAGCGTATGATACG
>Ga0065720_1004308_pt1 | contig 25857 bp, 20 predicted proteins | sample Thericmetagenome_FD_59107 | JGI IMG/M metagenome (GOLD analysis project Ga0065720, IMG submission 59107) | Thermophilic microbial communities from the Joint Bioenergy Institute, California, USA of rice/straw/compost enrichment - eDNA_2 v2... | ecosystem: Engineered > Solid waste > Grass >... | reverse complement strand
CGACAGGACAAAACCCGTCCACAACATGACGACAGCCAAGAGCGATGCGATGCTTCTCCTCATCGTTTCCTCCCGATCACCCGTGAAATTATGGTGTAATGAACAGAATGCATAAGGCATGATGCATGAGGCTTGATGCATGAGGCTTGATGCATAAGGCTTGATGCATAAGGCTTGATGCATAAGGCTTGATGCATAAGGCTTGATGCATGAGGCTTGATGCATAAGGCTCGTTCGCTTTAGCGAACATTTCAGCCGACGACACAGCGCCTTCTTTACCGGCTTGGGCTATGCGCGATCCGTCTGCCCGCCATGCCGCGGACAGCAGCGCGATCGCGGCGGCATGATTCGTGCGGTTCCCGGGACCGCTCCGGGGCCGCAAGACGGGAGCAAGGTCCCCCGGCCGGATGTGGTCAACGCTCCGTTCTTCGCATTTTCATCAAATTTTGACAGAGCCCTTCGATCAAGTGCGCAGACGTCTCATTCTTCCAAAGTCTCCAAATTTATAATCGCAAAAAAATGAATAATTGTTGATTAATAGTCCATTAATTTTTGATCAGCCCCGGGTTCAATTCGTCCGCCCGCCCGTGTATGATGGGAAAGGACAAATTCTTTTGGCGGGAGGTCGCTTGCCCGGGATGAAGAAAAACCGGCTGGGACAATCGGATCTGTACGTGAGCGAGATCGGACTCGGCTGCATGTCATTGGGCACGGAGGAAGCGCCCGCCGTCCGGATCATCCATGAAGCGCTGGACGCCGGCGTCAACTTCCTCGACACCGCCGACCTGTACGATGCGGGACGAAACGAGGAGCTGGTCGGACTGGCGATCCGGGGCCGGCGGAGCGAAGTGATCGTGGCGACGAAGGTCGGCAACCGCCGCATACCCGGACGGGACGGTTGGGTATGGGATCCGTCGAAGGCGTACATCATATCGGCGGTCCATGACAGCCTGCGCCGGCTCGGGACGGACTATATTGACCTGTACCAGCTCCACGGCGGCACGATCGACGATCCGATCGACGAGACGATCGAGGCGTTCGAGGAACTGAAAAAGGAAGGGCTGATCCGCTGGTACGGCATCTCGTCCATCCGGCCGAACGTCATCCGCGAATATGCGCGCCGTTCGAACATCGTCAGCCTCATGAGCCAGTACAGCATGCTCGACCGGCGCCCGGAGGAAGAGACGCTGCGGCTGATCGAAAGATGCGGCATCGGCCTGATCGCGCGCGGGCCGCTGGCCGGCGGCATCCTGACGGAGAGCGGGGCGGCGAAGGCCGAGCGGGATTATCTCGATTACAGCCGGGAGGAGCTGCCGGAAGTGCGGCGGAAGCTGCTGGAACTTTGCGGGAGCGGCCGCACGCTGGCGCAGTCGGCCATCCGCTACGCGCTCGCCGATCCGGCGGTGGCGACGGTCATCCCGGGCGCGAGCAGCCTGGGGCAGCTCAGGCTCAATCTGTCGGCGGCAAGCGCCCCGCCGCTGACCGATGACGAGATCGCCGCCATCCGCGCCGTCACCCGGCCGAACCGGTATGAACAGCATCGCTGAGGATCGGCGGGAGTCGTGAGCAGCAGCCGCGAAGCCCGCGCGTCGTGCGTGTGTGGAAGTGTGAATTCAGCAGCAGTGTGTGGAACGGGAAGCCCCGGACTGCCGGAGGCTTCCCGAATTTTTTGTGACATCCATTGACAAGGACTGGAAGGTCACTATACTGAATATTATTATCACACTATTCCGATGTGATAATAGACATTTAGCTTCGTGGCCAATATCGGGAGGGGTCGGACTGATCATTTTGGACAACTTGTGCAAATCCTACGGCTCCGGGAAACAAGCCGTCACCGTGATCGATCATGTCTCCCTGGAGGTGCCGAAGGGGGAAATCTTCGGCATCATCGGGCAATCCGGCGCCGGCAAAAGCACGCTGCTCCGCTGCGTCAACCTGCTGGCGAGGCCGGATTCGGGCAGTGTCACCGTCGGCGGCGTCGAGCTCACCCGGCTGAACACGCGCGAACTGCAGGCCCAGCGGCGGAAGATCGGCATGATCTTTCAACATTTCAATCTGCTCGCGACGCTGACCGCCCGCGACAATGTCGCGTTCCCGCTCCGCCTGGAGGGGCTGTCCCGGAGGGAGAGCCGGCGCAGGGCGGACGAGCTGCTGGAGCTGGTCGGCATGGCCGGCCATGCGGACAAGCATCCGGCGCAGCTGTCGGGCGGACAGAAGCAGCGGATCGGCATCGCGCGGGCCTTGGCCGGCAATCCCGACGTGCTGCTCTGCGACGAAGCGACTTCGGCGCTCGATCAGGAGACGACCCGCTCCGTCCTGGGGCTGCTGCAGGAGATCAACCGCAAGCTGGGCGTGACCATTCTGCTCGTCACCCATGAGATCGAGGTGGTCCGCTCGATCTGCGACCGGGTGGCGGTGATGCACCGGGGGCGGATCGTCGAATCGGGCAGGACGTCCGATCTGCTGCTCAGGCCCGCGCACCCGGCAACGCGCGAGCTGCTGCGGCAGACGGAAGAGCCGGACGGCGCGGACGCCTCCGCCGGCGAATCCGGCGGAACGGTCATCCGGGTGCTCTATGCCGGCGATGCCGCGGGCAAGCCGGCGCTGTCCGAGGCGCTGCGCGGCACATCCGTTCAATTCGTCATCCTGCACGGCACCGTGTCCCGCATCCGCGACGTCCCCTACGGGCGGCTGACGATCCGGCTGACCGGCCCGCCCGGCGAGACGGCCTCCGTGATCGGCAGGCTGCAGGAGCAGGGCTGGGAGGTGGAAACGCCCGATGCATCATGACGAAATCCCATGGCCGCTCATCTGGCAGGCCGCACGCGAGACGCTCGTCATGCTCGGCTCATCGCTCGCGCTGTCCGTGCCGATCGGCCTCGTGATCGGGGTGCTGGTCTTCCTCACCTCCCCCGGCCAGTTCTGGCAGCAGATCTGGGTGTACCGGCTGCTGTCGCTGGTCGTCAACGTCACGCGGTCGGTGCCGTTCATCATCATGCTGATCTACGTAATGCCGCTCACCCGCTGGCTGGTCGGCACTTCCATCGGCGTGGAGGGCGCCATTCCCCCGCTCGTCATCGCGGCCGCGCCGTTCTTCGCGAGAATGACCGAGATCGCGCTGCGGGAAGTCGACCGCGGGGTCATCGAAGCGGCCGAAGCGATGGGCACGCCGCGCCTGCTCATCATCTGGCGCGTGCTGCTCCGGGAGGCGCGGGGCGGGTTGATCGCGGGCGCAACGGTGACCGCCGTCAACCTGGTCTCCTACACGGCCATGTCCGGCGTCATCGGCGGCGGAGGCCTGGGAGATCTGGCCATCCGCTACGGTTACCAGCGGTTCCGGCCCGACGTCATGCTGGTGACCGTCGTGCTGCTGGTTATCCTGGTGCAGCTGCTGCAGTCGTTCGGCGACCGGCTCGTCAGACAGCTGTCCAGAAACCAATAAATATAAAGAAAAAGACAGGGAGTGGAGAGAAAATGAAGAAAACATTGGGTCTTATCCTGATCATCGCCGCATTGGCGGTGCTGACCGCCTGCGGAGGCGGCTCCGGCAACGGAGGCGCGAATGCGGGAACGAGTACCGGCGCCGACGGCGCATCGGCCAACTCATCTTCCGCGGATGTCAACAACACCGACGCGGCGGACGCACAACCGGCCGCCGAACCGGTCACGGTCAAAGTGGGGGCCACGCCCGAACCGCACGCGCGGATTCTGGAATTTGTGAAGGAGAAGCTGTCGGCGGAAGGCGTCAATCTCGAAATCGTCGTGTTCAACGATTACGTGCAGCCGAACGTTCAGCTGTATGAGAAGCAGCTTGACGCGAATTACTTCCAGCATGTGCCGTATCTCGAGGAATTCAACGCGGAGAAAGGCTACGACCTCGTAAAGGTCGCCGGCGTGCACATCGAGCCGATCGGCGCCTACTCCGAGAAAATCTCTTCCATTGACGAGCTGCGGGACGGCGCGAAAATCGCCATCCCGAACGACGCGACCAACGGCGGACGCGCGCTGGCGCTGCTGGCGAAGCACAACCTGATCACGCTGAAAGACGGCGCCGGCATTCTCGCGACCGTCCAGGATATCGTCGACAATCCGAAGAACCTCGATATCGTCGAGCTGGAAGCGGCCACGCTCCCCCGCGTGCTGCCGGACGTCGACGCGGCCGTCATCAACACGAACTATGCCCTCGAAGCCGGCCTGGTGCCGACCCGGGACGCGCTGTTCATCGAGGACAGCGATTCGCCTTACGTCAATATTCTGGCGGCTCGCCCGGACAACCAGGACGACGAAGCGATCCGGAAACTGGCGGCTGCGCTCAACTCGGACGACGTGAAGCGGTTCATCGAGGAGACGTACGAAGGCGCGGTCGTGCCGGCGTTCTGATCCCATCCGCAAGTCAAGGCCCCGATTGGATTCGGGGCCTTTCTATATGTTCGATTCCATTTTGTTAATTGGATTCGGGGCCTTTCCATATGTTCGATTCCATTTTGTTGTTTACAGACCGTCGGTCGGTTTGTTAAAATAAATGCAAGCTGGTCCATACGGCAACATCATGTTCTGGAAAGGAGGCCGCGGCCCATGAACCGGGAAACGAAACGGGAACAGACGAGGGAGCGGCTGCTGGAGGCGACCCGGTCGCTCATTTTGGAGAAAGGGTGCGACCACCTGACGTTGAACGACATCATGGAGCGGGCGGGGCTGTCCAAGGGGGGCATTTTCCACCATGTCAAAAGCAAGGATGATCTGCTGATCCGGATTCTGGAGGAGCGGATCAAGGAGACGAACCGGCAGTTCCAAGCGGCAACAGAGCGGGAGAAGTCGTTCGAGGCGCCGTTCCGCAGCATCGCCGACAGCCTGCCGGAACTGGAGAACCCCGACGACGCGGGCAACCGGGTGTTCGTCCATCTGCTCGGCAGGAGCGGCCGGCCCGAAGTGCGCGACGCTCTGCGGCACTTCTACGAGCAGACGCTGCAACTCTCGAAGCAGTGGATCGTGTCCGGCCAGGAGGCCGGCGTCATTCCGGCGTCCGTCGACGCGGACAAGTCGGCTGAGCTGTTCGTCCTGCTTTCGCTCGGCCTGCGCGTACGGGGCGCGCTGCTCGAAGACACCGGCGGAAACGCGTTCGATGCGCAGGATTTCGTGCGGCTGATCGAGCGCTGGCTGCGGCCGGAATCTTGACCTCGAGGAGGTGACCACGAATGACCTTCTTGTTGTTCCTGCACATTGCCGGCGCCGTCCTGCTGGTGGGCAACATCATCACCGCCGCGTTCTGGCATTGGCGCGCGCAGCGGACGGGGAACGCGGAAATCATTCATTTCTCGGCGAAATCCGTCATGATGGCCGACCTCGCCTTCACGCTGCCCGGCATACTGCTGATCGTCGGCTCGGGAGCGGCGATGGCGGAACGGTCGGGCTACGGCGGAGAGTTCAACTGGCTGATGCTGTCTCTGCTGCTTTTCGGCCTGACCGGCGTGATCTGGCTGGCGGTGCTGCTGCCCCTGCAGCGCCGCATGATCCGGCTCAGCGCGGAGGCGCTGGGCACCGGCGCCTTGCCGCGCGCCTATTCGCGGGCGCTCCTGAACTGGTACGTGTTCGGAACGGCCGCCGTCCTGCTGCCCGTCGCCGTGCTCTACCTGATGGTGGCCAAACCGTTCTGAAGTTTTGGACCATTCGGCTTCAGGGCATTCGGACATTTGGGCATGATTCCCTCTCCCGGCGAGTATGCTGAAGTGATGGCGACTTTTGTCCGGGAGGAATGCAAATGGGCGAATACGTGACCGTGGAGCCGGGAGTGAAGCTGTACGTCGAAGATCTGAATCCGGGCGGCGGCCGAACGATCGTGTTCATCCACGGCTGGCCGCTGAACCACAAGCAGTTTGAGTATCAGTTCGATGTGCTGCCCGCCATGGGATTCCGCGTCATCGGCGTCGATTGGCGCGGCTTCGGCAATTCGGACAAACCGTACGGCGGATACGACTTCGACCGGCTGGCGGACGACCTCCGCGCGGTGTTCGACCAGAAGCAGCTGCAGAACGTCGTCCTGGCCGGCCATTCGGCGGGCGGCGCGATCTCGATCCATTACATGGCGCGCCACAAAGGGCATGGCGTGTCGAAGCTCGTCCTGATCGCCGCGGCCGCGCCGACCTCCTTCACGCCGGAGACGGCGGAGCGGTTTCTGGCCGTGAACAGCGGCGACCGGCCGAATCTGATGCGGCATGTGGCGGACAGCTTTTTCTTCCGCTATGCGACCGAGCCTTTCCGGGAATGGTTCATCGGCCTCGGGCTGCAGGCGGCGGGCTGGTCGACGGCGGCGATGATCCGGCTGCTCCGGGATTCCAATCTGGCGGGCGATCTTGCCGCCATTACGGTTCCCACGCTGATTATGCACGGCATCCACGACCAGGTGGTGCCGTTCGCGATGGCGCAGGAGCAGCATGCGCGCATTCCGCAGTCCCGGCTGGTGGCGTTCCAATACAGCGGCCACGGGCTGTTCTGGGAAGAGCGCGAGGAGTTCAACCGGCTGATCGCGGAATTCGCGAGGTAAAGCCTGGCCGGGCGTGGCGGATGGCCGGCGCGGGCTGGCGGCAGGTCCGGGCCGGGCGTGGCGGATGGCCGGCGCGGGCTGGCGGCAAATGTGGGCCGGTCAGACGATCGGCGGTTGGTCGGAGGTTGTATTTGATTGGCGATTGACCCGGGAGGGTCGGGGGTTGATCGGGAGCCGCACGTGAGCTGCAGGAGGTCGGACATTGCACTTGGTCGGCGGCCAATCCGGGAGCAGCGAGCGGTTGTCGGTCGGACGGGAGGCCGCATGCGATCGGCAATGAGTGGGGTGCCGCGCTTGATCGGCTGAATGGCAGTTGAACGGAGAGCCGCATGCGGCCGCGGCTAAACCGGATTGCGCCGATTCGGGCGGGTGCGGGCAGCGCTTGCGGGCGCAGCCTCATCCGCCTTTGGCATGCATGCGGATTTGGAACCGTCAAATCCGACTGGATCTGGTGCATTTTTGCACCAGATGACGGTGCCATGCACCCGCACCGGCCGAATCTGGTGCATTTTTGCACCAGATGGCGGTGCCATGCACCCGCACCGGCCGAATCTGGTGCATTTCTGCACCAGATGTCGGTGCCATGCCCCAGCACCGGCTGAATCTGGTGCATTTCTGCACCAGATGTCGGTGCCATGCCCCGCACCGGCCGAATCTGGTGCATTTTTGCACCAGATGGCGGTGCCATGCACCCGCACCGGCCGAATCTGGTGCATTTCTGCACCAGATGACGGTGCCATGCCCCAGCACCGGCTGAATCTGGTGCATTTTTGCACCAGATGACGGGGTGAACCCCCTCACCTATCAGCATCGCCTTGACTTTCCCCGCCAAATCGTCCATTCTATGATTAGAATTCTAACTACAAAACGGTCGCGGAATGTCGGACATGCCTCGATCGTCCGGAACTCGAGCATATACGACTGCACGGACGGTCCCAACACATGCCGCAATAATCCGAAGCGCTGGCACAGACACCCGCACGGACGGTCCCAGCACATGCCGCAATAATCCGAAGCATCGGCACAGACACCCGCACGGACGGTCCCAGCACATGCCGCAATAATCCGAAGCGCTGGCACAGACACCCGCACGGACGGTCCCAGCACATGCCGCAATAATCCGGCGCGTCGGCACAGACACTCGCACAAACGGACGGACATGCCGCAACGGCCCGATTGCCGGACAAGCCGCGAACCGCACGGAGGATCGATCATGCCGCATACGGAATGGCAATGGGATCAGGGGCCGATCGGACGGCTCGTGAAGACAAGCTATATCACGCTCCGCCGGGAGATCGAGCAGATGCTGCGCCCCACAGGTCTGACGCATACGCAATGGAGCGCCCTCGGGGTCATCCTCCACTATCCCGGCATCACGCCGTCGCAGCTGGAGCAGATTCTGATGATCGAGCGGCCGAGCGTCACCAGCCTGATGAACGGCCTGGAGAGCCGCGGGCTTATCGTGCGCCGGAGCAGCCCCGAAGACGGCCGGTCCAAGCAGATCTTCCTGACGGACGCGGGCAAAAAACTGGCCGAAGAGACGCAGCATTTCGCCGTCGTCCTGGAAGAACGGGTGAAGCGGGGCATGACGGAAGACGAATTCGAGACGCTCAAGGCGCTGCTCATCAAGCTGGTCAACATATTCGGCCAACCGTGATCAAAAGCTGGCCCACTATCGGCCAGCCCCAACCACGACGCTCCTGCCGCGAATAAACGCCATACTCCACTCCGGCACCGGCGCCGCTTGCTATTCCCGCTCCGGCCGGACCGTCCCGCCGCGCAATCCGTCCAGCGTGGCCTGCGCGAAACCGCCCAGCTTCCAGAGGGCGATCCGGTCGATCCCCGCATCTTGCGCCGCTTTGATCCACCGTTCGAGCGTGATCCGGTCCGCGTACCATACCGTATGGCGCAAGCCGTTGTCATCGACGTAGTCAAAATGGACGCTGCCGCTCGCATCATCCCGCACGATCCGAGACCCTGCCTCAGCGCCGGATTCGCCCGCGGCCGCATGCCCGGCTCCGCTCCGGCGCGCCAGATCGAGCGCCTCCCGCTCGGTCACGCCCGCCGCGCCGCCCGCCTCCGACCAGTCGAACCCGCCCGCCGCCAGCGCCAGCGTGCCGCTCCCCGGCAGCCGCTTCAGCCGGCCGGCCAGCTTCCGGATCAGCGCTTCGTCCGCCTTCGGCCCCGGGCCGCTGTGCGGGCCGTGCAGATTGTACGCCATCATGACGTACTCCGGCCCTTCCGGCCACGCGTACTTTTCGATCGGCGCCCGCGGTTCCAGCACCACGCGCAGATGCCGATTCGAAGCCGCAAGCCGCCGATGCAGCTCCCCGTAAAACCGGATGACCGCCTCCCAATCCTCATCACGGACACGCTCAAAATCGATCTCCACGCCGTCCGCCCGATATGCCTCCGCCAGCGCCGCAATCCGGTCGATCAAGGCGCCGCGCCGCTCTGCGGAAGCCATCCGCCGGGATAAAAGCGCCGGGTCCTTCTGCGTCGACGTCCCGTCCGCGCGCACCACATCGTTGACGATGGTGAGGTCAACCCGGACGCCGCCGTCCCGCCACGCCGCTTCCCGCTCCCCCGCTTCCCATCCCGAAGCATCCCATCCCGATGCATCCCGTCCCGAAGCTTCCCGTCCCGAAGCATCCCATCCCGATGCATCCCGTCCCGAAGCTTCCCGTTCCGAGGCTTCCCATCCCGAAGCTTCCCGTCCCGAAGCTTCCCGTCCCGAAACATCCCATCCCGAAGCATCCCATCCCGAAGCATCCCGTCCCGAAACATCCCATCCCGAAGCATCCCGTCCCGAAACATCCCATCCCGAAGCATCCCGTCCCGAAGCATCCCGTCCCGACGATCCCCGCCCCGCCGCTTCCCGCACGGCGGCAGCCATCTCGTGCAACCGCTCCGTCACATGGAGACGGTCGTTGTCATCGAAATAAACGCCGAACAGCTGCACCCGGTCCAGGCGGGAAGCCGCCTCCCGAAAATCTGCCAGCCCCTCTTCCCACTGCCACTCCGCAATCCATGCCGTAAGCTGCGGAGCCGATAACCGCGAATCATCGGGCACGACATCGCCCGCCCTCTGCAGCCAGACCGCAATCCCGACGGCGAGCGCGCCGCAAAAGACCGCCACCGCCGCCAGTGCCAGTGCCAGCGCCGGCGCCGGCGCCGACCTTCTGTTCTTCGGTTGTCCCATAAATCCCCCTAGAACGTCTCGATCGCCCAGTCGATCACGTCATGGACGTACGATTCGGCGCGATGCAGCCATTCTTTCCAGCCCGAATACTTGCTGGTGAACACCACCCGCTCCCCGGCCGCGTTCCCCGGCCGCTCCGCCGTCTCAGGAACCGGCTCCGCAATCACCGCATCCCGGAACACCGCGTCGTAAATATCCTCCTTGCGGTTCTGGTCGCTCCATTCCGCCGCAAGGCCGATGACGCCCTCCGGCAGGCCGTCCAGACGCACGCCGTCCAGCAGCATCGCCTTGTCCACGAACAGCTGCAGCCTGCCGTCCTTCACAACCACATCGAGCTGCCGGACATGGCGGATGTTGATCGGATAGTCCGGCTCCTCCACCCGGCCGGAGAGAGCCTGGGACAGCGAGTAGACGCTCGCCTTGTCGTACGCCACGTCCTCGCCGGACCAGCGCAAATCGCCGAGCGGCTGCGAGAACAGCCGCTCCGCCGCCTGGCCGGGCATTTTCCGGTCCACATGGATGCGGTTGTTCTCGAGCCGGATGCGGAGATACGAATCGCCTCCGGCGCTGTAGCGAACGTAGATCGACTGCTTCCCGATCACGTTGCCGGCCAGCTTCCCGCTCCACCGGAAATCGGCCAGCCCCGCGGACGCGGGCAGCACGATCAGCCCTTCCGCGCCGGGCGGCGACGTGACGACGATGTCCCGGTCTTCGAACTCCGCGGCGCCGCTGACGACCTCCCATTGCCCGGCCAGCTCCTCGTCGCCCCGCACGAACGGCACGTCCCAGCCGGTGTCGGCGCGGATTTTCATCAGCAGGTGATTCGTCGGCCAGTAGGGCGCCGGCTGAACGCGCGTCAGATTGTACAGGTCGTCTTCGCGGCGGTTGAACGCCCGGCCCTCGCGGTTGAAATGGAGCCGGAACAGCTTGCGGATCTGCCCGTCGTTCACTTCGGCCACCCGCTCGTTCATGCCGTTGTACAGCGCGTTGGCATGCATGATCATGTAAACGGACGGCATGAACCCGAGCTCGCGGGTGTAGCTCTCCCGCATCAGCCGGTAATCCGCCGCGATCCGCTCCGCCATCTCCGCGCGCGTCTCCAGCGGGATCAGGTTCTCGTCGCGGATATAGTCCATCAGATAATGATTGTAATATTCGAAATGGGATTTGTCCGACAGTTCGCTCTCATCGATCATGCCCAGGTAGCGCCCGTGCTCGTCAAAAATATTGATGTACGTCAAACGGTATCCGTTCGAGCCGAGCTCCCAGAATCCCGTCTTCAACATCTTGCGCAGTTCCCCGGGCTGGACGAACTTGAACTCGCTGCTGCCCATCTTGTTCGCGTAGGTGTTGAACGTCGCCCGGAAATTGTGCTTCTCCAGCAGGGCCTGCCCGTACAGGCTCGAATCGATGCGGCCGTCCTCGAAGGAGAGGAACAGCGCCTTCTCCGGCAGCGGCTTGCCCGATTCGTAGAAATCGATGATGTCCTGCTGGGAGATCGTCTCGAACCCGAGCTCGCGCAGCACCCCCAGGTGCCGGTCCAGCTGCTTCTTCGCCATCACCTTCGGCGAGCCCTGGCGGCCCACGCCGAAATAAGACAGCGCGATGAAGCCGTCCCGGTTCGTCCAGGTTGACCGGTCCGGCTCCGCGTATCGTTCCGTATCCGCGAGCTTGTCATATAAGAGCCAGCCGGACAGCGCCAGAATGAGCAGCTGCAGCACCGTTCGGGAGGCCTTGCGAAAATTTTTCCGCCGCACGTCCAGCTTCCATCTTCTCGCCATCGCTCCGCTCAACCCGCCAACCGTTTTTTCCTGCGCATCTCTTTTTTCCTCCGGGCCTCGACGTCTTGCGGCGTCTCCCGGGTGCCCCACGTGGACTTCCAGAAGGTGACCCAGGCGACCGGCATCTGCCACAGCAGCACAAATTCATAGAAAAGAACGAACACAAACCCGAACAGCCACAGCTTGCTCCGCCGGAACAGCAGGTGCGCCAGGCTCATCAGCGCCGCCATCAGGAGCAGCCCCGTCAGGAAGGTGCCGGGAAAAACGCCGTGCCTGAGCGGCACATAGAGCAAGTTGTNCAGCACGACGACGGGCGCGGCGATCGGNACGACCAGTCCGACGTAGAAGAACAGCGACATGAACGGNTCTTTGCGCCAGATGAAGCCGCCCGCCCGGAGCGACTCGCGGAGCCAGGACCTTTTCCACCGCATCTGCTGCTTCAGGAACACCTTCATGCGCGACGGCACGATCGTCGAGCAGATCGCCGAGTCCTGATAGCTTGTCCGGTGGCGGCGCAGCAGGAAGTTCGTCATGCTGCGGTCATCGCCGAACGTTGCCGGATGGCCGAGAAACTTCTGGTTGATCCAGGCGTCCGCATACCGGAGCACGAGGTCTTTGCGGTAGCAGGACAGCGGCCCGGAGAGGCACGTCACGCTGTCGAAGTACGCCTCCGCGGCCTTGATCACCCGGAACGCGATGTAGTAGCGCACCGCCTGCAGCTTCGTGATCGAGTTCGTGTACTTGTTCTCGACATCCGTCCGGCCCGCCACCCCGCCCATCTTCGGGTCCTGGAACGGCTGCACCAGATGCTTGATCGCCGTCGGCTCGAGGAAGCTGTCCGAATCGACGAACACGACGAGGTCGTGCTTCGCCCGCTTCACCCCTTCGATCAGCGCCTCCCGCTTGCCGGAATTCTTCTTCAGGAAAACGGCCTTCAGCCGCTCCTTCGTCTTGAACCGCTCGGACGTCTGGTGGAGGAGCGCGATGATCTCGCGGATCTTCTCCGCGGACTTGTCCGTGGAGCAATCGTCCACAACGATCACCTCCAGCTTGTCCAGCGGATAATCCTGGTTGATGCAGCTCGTGATCGTCTTCTGGATCCATTGCTCCTCGTTGAAGCACGGGATGATGATGCTGACGCCCGGCGTATAATCGGGATTCACCGGCACCTCGCGGTACAGCATGCCGAACAGGTAGCGCGACAGCAGGAACAGCGCCGCGGCGATGCTGTACAGGTACAGCGGGGCGTGGAACTTCAGATAGATCAGACTTTCCGTCCGCATCAGCGCGACGAGCAGCGCCGCGATGAACAGGAATCCGCTGCTCATGTACAGCGAATATCCCCAGCGCCGCTTGCGGAAATAGTCCGTCAGCGGAGTCGCGTACTGGAATCCGACGAACGTCCGCATCCGGCCGTCTTCCGCGCGGACGAAGCTTCGGACCGCCGTCGCCTGCTGGTCGACCCGGGATTCGAACCCTTCCGGCATCGTTCCCGGCGGAATCGTGAATTGCAGCCGGTAGGATTTTCCGATTTCGAGCGGCACCGCGTCGTCCGGCCAGCGGAGCAGGATGCCGGTCGCCGAAATGTCCGACGCCTGCGCCGTCATGACCGGCGGCTTGCGCTTCCGCCCGCGCCGGTGGCTGTATTTGCGGCTGCGCGCGCCCGCGACCATGTCCCGGTCGAGCACGATGCGGACCGGGAAATCCGCTTCGAAGCGAAGCCCGAGCATTCGGAGCTTCTCCAGATACGCCGGGTCGTCGCGGTCGCCGCCGGCCGCCATGCCCCTGCGGTCCGTTTTCGTGCGGATGTAGTCCGGGTCCGGCACATACGAGAGGAGGCGGCGGTCGTTTTTCGGAACCGTCAGGACTTCTTTGATCGGATCGGACGGCGGGGCGGCTTGCGTTTCCCCTGCCCGCGTTTCTCCTGCCCGCGTTTCCCCTGCCGTCCCGGCTGCCTGCGCTTCCCCCGCGGACCGATCCTCACGCGCTTCGCCTGCCGGCAGGGCCTCCCGCGCTTTACCTGCGGACCGATCCTCACGCGCCTCGCCTGCCGGCAGGGCCTCCCGCGCTTTGCCTGCCGGCAGGGCCTCCCGCGCTTTGCCTGCGGGCNGGGCTTCCCGCGCTTCGCCCGAAGGCGCGCCCGCGGCCGCCATGCCGGCGTCCTCCGCGCTCATGCCGGAACGGGTTGGATTGCTGACNTGCACGGCCGCTCACAGACTCCAATAGCGATAGCCGCTCATTTCGAAGACGTGCGGACGGAAGACCCCTTTGACGTCGAACATGAACTTCGGCCCGTCCGCGGCGAACATGCGGTCATATTCCTCGACCCCCATGAAGAGGAAGGGGCGGTGCGGAACCGCGAGCACCACCGCGTGCACATCTTGGATCTGCCCGAGGGTGACGAGCTCGATGCCGTACGTGTCGTACACGTCCCGCCGGTCCGCGAGCGGATCGGCCGCAACGACGGAGATGCCGTAGGACTCCAGCTCCCGGATGATGCCGACCGCCTTCGAATTGCGGGTGTCGGCGGAATTTTCCTTGTAGGCCAGGCCGAGCACGGCAAGCTTCACATGGCGCAGATCGCAGCGCTCGCGGACGAGCAGCTTGACGATCTGCCGGGCGACGAACTCGCTCATGCCTTCGTTGATCTGCCGGCCGGCGGCCATCAGCTTCGAGGGCAGCCCCGCGGCCTCCGCCTTGTAGGTCAGGTAGTAGGGGTCGACGGCGATGCAGTGGCCGCCCACCAGCCCCGGCGTGAACCGGAGAAAATTCCACTTCGTCCCCGCGGCTTCCAGCACGGCCCGGGTGGGAATGTCCATCTCGTGGAACAGCATGGCCAACTCGTTCATGAACGCGATGTTGATGTCGCGCTGGGCGTTCTCGATGACCTTGGCCGCTTCGGCCACCCGGATGCTCTCCGCCCGGTGCACGCCGGCCTTCACCACGAGCTCGTAGATGCGCGCGAGCAGCTCCACCGTCTCCGCGTCGACGCCGGAGACGATCTTGACGATGTTGTCCAGCCGGTGCTCCATGTCGCCCGGGTTGATCCGTTCCGGGGAATAGCCGACCTTGAAATCCGCGCCGCACTTCAGGCCGGAGCCTTCCTCGAGCAGCGGGATGCAGACTTCCTCCGTCACCCCCGGATAGACCGTCGACTCGTACACGACGACCGCTCCCGGCGTCAGCGCGCCGGCCACCGTGCGGCTGGCGCTCTTCAGATGGCTCAGGTCCGGCACGCGTCCCCCTTTGATCGGCGTGGGCACGCTGACGATGAACACCTTCGCTTCGCGCAGCCGGCCCGCGTCGGACGTGAAATCCACGGCGCATTGCGACACCGCCTCGTCGCCGACTTCGCCCGTTGCGTCGATTCCCTGCCGGTAGCGCGCGACCTTGCCCGCATCCAGATCGTAGCCGATCACCTTGACCGCGCCCGACAGGGCCACGGCCAGCGGCAGACCGACGTATCCCAGCCCGATGACGGCGATCTTCGCCGTCCCGTTCACCAGTTCCTCGTAAACCTCCATGACTTGCGCTTCACAGGTCTTCATGATTGCATCTCCAGTTCAGCAGGATATCTCGCCAACATGTCCGACACGGTCAGGAACTTGTATCCCTGATCGAGCAAATCTTCGATGATGGCGGGCAGCGCTTCGAGCGTCGACACACCGTCCAGGATGTGAAGCAGGATGATGCTGCCCGGTCCCGTCTCTTCCCGGATCGTCCGGACCAGGTCCCCGGCGGTGCGCGACGCGTCCCAGTCGAACGCCGTGACATCGTAATTGACGATGTCCGGATATCCGGCCGCGGCCGCGATCCGCGCCGACCGCTCGTCGTACGCGCGCTTGGGCGGCCGGAACAGCAGCTTCGGCGGCTCCTGCAGCGCCTCCGTCAATATCCGGTGGGCCCGCACGATGTCCTGCTGCAGCGCATCCGGGGACAGCGTCGTGATGTCCGCATGGCTGTAGGTGTGATTGGCAGCCTCGTGTCCCGCCCGCACAATGGCCCTCGCCATGTTCGGATGGTGCTCGACCCCTTCCGCCCGCAGGAAAAAGGTCGCCCGCACGCCGTAGCGCTCCAGAATATCCAGCGTCTTCGTCACGGTGTAGTCGGAACCCCAGTCGTCGAACGTCAGGCTGACGACCCGGTCCTCGGCCGCGGCTTTCCGGATGACCCGGAACGATGTCCGCCCGTCAACCGGACGGACCGCCGCCGCGTCGTAGCCGGGGATGTCCTCCGGCGGCTTGAGCGTTTCCTCATGCTCCATGAGCCGGCCGAGCGGCACGATCTCGTAGCGGATTTCGGCCGCCTCTTCGACGACGGCGCGGACGGCGGATTCCGGGTCCGGATGCTGATCCNCGACAATCTCGATGATTCCGCCGCGCGTCATGCGCGAGCGGATCAGCTCCNTCAGATTCCCGCCGGCCGTCCTCGCGCCGATGCGCAGATTGCCGGAGATGACGGCATCCATGCCGAGCTGCGCCGCGGCGAGGCGCACATCGTCCGTGTACTCGCCGTTGCGCGTGCTGACGAACCGGGGAACCACGCCGGTTGCCTTCCGGATGACCTCGTTCGCCAGATGAATCTCCTTGTGGACGCGCTCGTAAGGCAGCCCGCGCATGTCCGGCCCGTTCAAGGTCAGATTGCCGATTTCATGCCCGCGGTCCGCGATTTCCCGGGCAATTTCCGGTTCCTCGGCGACCCGCATGCCCGGCAGGAAGAACGTCGCTTTCGTTCCCGACTCGTCCAGCACATCCAAAATTCGCTTCATCCCGTCCCGGTCGCTGATCCCGTGCAGCGCCAGCGCCAATACCCGGTCCGTCGTCGGCACCCAGGCATACGCGCGGCTCATCTCCCCCTGAACCCGCGCCGTTTCCGCATAAGCCGCGGGGACCGCATGCGTCGGCCGGCGCTCCCACGGTCTGAGATGATCCATCCAGGCCGACTTCATGAAAAACAAGACCGCCGCCGTGAGAAAAACGGCCGCCGTAAGAAACCGGAACATTCGCTTTCCCATGAGCCTGCTCCTTAACCCCGAAAAGATCCTGCGTCCGCAGAACTATGTAAAATGCGGGACTATATGCCTACTACAAAAAACTATACTACGGCCTTCTGAACAAGCTCTAAACAAATCCGGTTCAGGCGGAAATAAGGCGGAACGTCTGCCGGGAGGCGGAACACATTTGCGGGCGGTACATACAATGCACTGGGTGAACACCCATTTTTTCCGGGAGTGAGGATGAAATGTTCTATCACGTGAAGGAGCTGCAGTATCAGGCGAAGCCGGAAAGGCCCGATCCGCTGTTCGCCAAGAAGCTGCAGGAAGTGCTCGGCGGGCAGTTCGGAGAGATCTCGGTCGCCATGCAATATTTGTTCCAGGGGTGGAACCTCAGGGGAAACGGAAAGTACAAAGATCTGCTGCTCGACACCGGCACCGAAGAACTCGCGCACATTGAAATGCTCGCGACGATGATCGCAAGGCTGCTGGACAACGCGCCGGTCGGCGATCTGGAGGAAGCGGCCAAAAATCCGGTNATTGCGGCGGTGCTCGGCGGGATGAACCCCCAGCATGCGATCGTGACGGGGCTGGGCGCCGCGCCGACCGACAGCGTCGGCTACCCGTGGAACGGCAGGTACATCATCGCCAGCGGCAATCTGCTCGCCGACTTCCGCGCGAACCTGAACGCCGAATCCCAGGGGCGGCTGCAGGTGGCGCGGCTGTACGAGCAGACGTCGGACCGCGGCGTCAAGGACATGCTCTCTTGGCTGCTGGCGCGGGACACGATGCACCAGAACCAGTGGATGGCCGCCATCGCCGAACTGGAGGAGAAGGAAGGCAAGGTCGTGCCGAGCACCTTCCCCCGCAAGCTGGAGAAGCGCGAAGTGTCGTACACGCTGTTCAACTTCTCGCGGGGCGACGACAGCTCGCTGGGCCGGTGGGCGAGCGGCCCGAGCCCGGACGGCTGCGGCAAGTTCAACTATGTCGCGAACCCGAAACCGCTGGCCCCCGCGCCGCATCTGCCGCCGGCGCCGCCTTACCTTTACGATACGCCGCCGGGCGTCGTCTCGGGCAAGGGGCCGTTCGTGCCGCCCTGCTACTAAAGCCGCGCGCGACGTTACGCAAGACCGGACAGCAGCGCCGCGCTGACGATGCCGGTGACCACCGTCAGCAGCAGGCTGCGGGTAAGCATGGCGACGGCGAGCGTCGGGAAGAACGCCAGCCACTCGGGATTGGACGGCGAGATCCACTCCCCGTCCTCGGTCAGCACCGTCTGCGCGACCAGCGCCGTCATGATGGCAAGCGGCACATGCTTCAGAAATTTCATCACGTAATTCGGCAGCTTCAGCCGGCTGATCAGGACGAGCGGCAGCGTCCGCGGAATCAGGGTCACGACCGCCGCGCCGACCAGAATCCACAGAAATTCGCGGTCGAGGCTCATCGCTCGGTCACCGCCCCGACCACCGCCGCGAGCACCGCCGCCGCCAGCACCGCCAGATGGCCCGGCAGCCAGATGAAGGCGAGCGCGAAACCGCCGGCGGCGCAGCCGATCACCAGCAGGTCGCGCTTGTATTGCCGGCGCTGCGCCACGACCATCGCCGCCAGCCCGATGAACATGGCCGGCAGCGCGTAGTGCAGCCCGTACCGCTCCGGATCGGCGATCCATCCGCCGAGCAGCGCGCCGCACAGATTGGAAATGATCCAGTTCGCGTGGGCGGTCAGATTCAGCCCGAACATCCACCGGTCCGCATGGCGCTCGCCGCCGTTCAGCCTCCCCGCGGCCACCCCGAACGTCTCGTCGGTCAGCTGCGATCCGATCAGGAAATTTTTAATCGGCGAATAGGCGGCGAACTTCGGCGCGAGCGCCGCGCTCATCAGCAAATGCCGCAGATTGACGATAAAAACGGTGGCCACAATGGACGCAACCGGCGCTCCCGCCATCACCATGCCCGCCGTGATGAACTGCGCCGACCCCGCGTACAGAAACAGCGCCAGCAGCCCGATCTCGAGCAGGCTCATGCCCGCCGTCGCCTCGATCACCCCGGCCGCAAACCCGACCGACCAATACCCCAGCAGCGTCGGAACACTATCGGCCGCACCCTGCCGGAACGACAACGTCTCCGCCGTCTGGCTNCTCATGAAACGCTCCCCCCTGCAANTNTACAAGNTCGATCAAAAAAAACGGAGACCGCGCACGCGCATCCCCATTTTCGCCGGTACTGCCCCGATTTGTCTAGACTCTCAGCATCCCGCGGAATCCCCGCGCCGCATAGTAGGATTCGGCGCCGTTGTGATAGATGAACACCGTGTCGTAGCGCCGGTCGCCGAACAGCGCGCCGCCGAGCCGGCGGATCTTCTCGGGCGTCCGGATCCAGCTCGACGTCTTTCGGTCGAACTCCCCGAGCTCCTGCAGCGACCGGTACTGCTCCTCCGTCAGCAGCTCGATGCCCATCGCTTCGGCCATGCCCATGGCGCTGGCCGCCGGCTTGTGCGCTTTCCGCGACTCGAGCGCCGCCTGGTCATAGCAGACGCTGCGGCGGCCCTTCGGGCTCTCGGCCGAACAGTCGACGAACAGCAGCTCGCCCGTCTCCGGATCCCGGCCCGTGACATCCGGCTCGCCGCCGGTGCGCTCCATTTCATGGAGCGACCGCCATTTCGCGGGATCGGCGGCCTCCAGCCGGGCTTCGACATCGGCCCATGCGATCCCTTCGTGGCGGCCGGCGAATTTCTCGAAGCGGTCCCTCAGCGTCCGCAGCAGCGCGTCGCGCTCCGCGGGCGTCAACGTCTTGCCGGATTCGGTCATGGACGAATCTCCTTTCCGCTGTCCAGTTCTTCCAGCCTGCGCTCGATGGCGGCCAGCGATTCCAGCGCGGCCTGCTCTCCCGCCTGAATGCTGACCGCGGATTCCTTGAACGACATGGCGCTCGTGCCGAACTGCGGATTCAGGACGAAATCCGCCAGCTGCAGCTCGTCCTGGATCATCCGCTTGCTCATGATGTCGATCGTGTTCAGGATCGCGCCGACGAAGCTGGNCGGNGNCTTCTTCATGCTGTCCGGCACCCGGACATCCACCGCGATCACGATGTCCGCGCCCATGCTCTTCGCCAGCGCGACGGGCACGGGATGCGCGACGGCGCCGTCCGATAGCAGATGATTCCCCAGCCGGACCGGCCGCATCACGCCGGGAATCGCCGTGGAGGCGCAGATCGCGTGCGACACCTTGCCGGTGTTGAGGATGTACGCCTCGCCGTCCACGGCGTTCGACGCGACGGCGGCGAACGGAATTCGGAGATCCCGGAAATCGGCCGGGCCGATGTACTTCTCGACGAACCGCACCATCGGATGGTTGTCGACGAGGCCGCCTCCCGACAGCGCCGGGCGGACCAGCTGCCGCCAGCGGACGGTGGGCAGCACTTCCTCGAAGGCCGAGGTCGGCTGCCCGCCCGCGTAGAGCGCGCCGATGAACGCGCCGACGCTCGTGCCGGTGATGATGTCGATCGGAATGCCGGCCTTCTCCAGCACCTTGATGACGCCGACATGCGCCGCTCCCCGCGCCGCGCCGCTGCCGAGCGCGAGCGCGACCTTCGGCCGGGCGCCGGGCTGCCGCACGCTGCCGAACCGGAGGTGCGCGACGCGGACGATCTGCCCGCCGCTGCGAATGAGCGCTTCGCGCACCACCTGCTTCAATTCCCGGATGTTGCCGCCGAGGAACGGGAAGTTGACGATCAGGTTCAGCGCTTCCTGCGACATCAGGCGTTCCGGTTCCTCGAATCCCGCATCCTCGATGAAGGCGCGGACCAGGGCGGGAACATCCTCCTTCCGCTCGCGCAGCGGCGCCATCTCGATGCGGGCCGCCGGCAGCGCGACGGGCTGCCGCGCCGTCATGATGAGGCGCGCGCCGGCCGGCGCCTGCGCCAGGCGGGGAAGCAGGCCGGCCGGCAGGGCGTCGGCGTCCTTGAGGATGATCGTGCCTCCCTCCGCCGTGCGGGCCTTCAGCTCCCATTCCGCCATGCGGAAATCGGCGCCGCTCACCACGAACACGGGATGCCCGGCTCTCTCCGACCGCGCGTGAATCTCCCACGCCGCGTGGGTCTTGCCGGTGCCCGGCTCGCCGACGATGCAGAGCGGCTGATCGCCGGCCGCGAGCGCCTCGATCTCGCTGCGCAGCCGGCGCATGAACCGGCCTTCTCCCGCCAACCGGCCGTAGCGGGTCTGCCGCTCCTCCGCCAGCTCGCGCACGATCGCGGCGGAACGCGCATGCTCCTCGAGCACCCGGTCGTTGGAGCTCGCGATGCGCCGGACCATCGCTTCGATCATGTGGCGGCGGAACGCCGCGCTCGAATCCATCAGCCGGAGCAGCCCTTCGCGCGGCATCGACACGGTGACAACCGGCCCGTCGGCCTCCACCGTGGCGCTGACCGGGCCGCCGGTCAGACAGGACATCTCGCCGAAGAACTGCCCCGCTTCCAGCGTGGCGACATGGGCCCGAACCTCCTGCCGGACCAGAACCTTCAGCTTGCCGGACACGATGATATGAAAATGGGACGCCGGTTCATGCTGCCTGATGACTGACGTCCCGCTTGCATATTCGTTTATTTTCAGATGAGGGCGAATCGACCGCAGCTCTTCCTCGCTCAACTCGTCGAGCAGCGGCACGCGGCGGAAATCCGTACGAACGGTCACATGCAGCCTTCCTTTCGTCGCGAATCCCGGCATGCCGGGATTCGCACCCCGTTCCATTCATTATGGATGGACAGGCGCGCACCGTCAAGGAAGAGGATGGAATTTCCAAACTTTTCATGCATCCGTCCCGCGTCTCCGCAGCAGCGCTTCGATCTGTTCCGGCTCCATCGGCGCGAAGCAGCGGTTGCCCTGCACCCAGGCGCATCCCAGCTGCCGCAGGAACGCAAGCTGCGCATCGGTCTCCACGCCTTCGGCGAGCACGTCCAGCCCGAGATTGCGGGCCAGCATGACCGCCGCCCTGGTCAGCGCCTTGTTCCGGTCGTCCAGCTCCCGAATGAACGCCTGATCGATCTTCAGCTTGTTGATCGGCAGCTCGCTCAGCAAGCGGAGGGAGCTGAAGCCGGAGCCGAAGTCGTCGATGCTGACGGTCACGCCGATGTCCCGCAGTTCGGCGACGGCCGCCTTCGCGCGCTGCACATCCGAGATCAGGCGCTCCGTAAACTCCAGCTCAAGATACCGCGGGTCAAGCCCCGTCTCCTCCAGAATCTCGCGGACCATGACGGAGAAGCCGCCGGCCATGAACTGGCGGCTCGAGATGTTGACGGCCACGGGCACGGGGTCGCAGCCGGCGTCCTGCCACGCCTTGTTCTGGCGGCAGGCTTCCCGGAGCACCCATTTTCCGATCGGAATGATCAGCCCGTTCTCCTCGGCGGCCGGAATGAATTCGGCCGGCGGAAGCAGCCCGGCTTCCGGATGATCCCAGCGGATCAGCGCCTCGATGCCGATGATCCGCCGCCGCTCGAGATCGATCTGCGGCTGGTACCGCAGCAGGAACCGCCGTTCCTCGACCGCCCGGCGCAGGGCGGATTCGAGCCGCCGCTTCCGCATCCGGTCTTCGGTCATGGCGGGATGGAAAAATTGGAAATTGTTCTTGCCCAGCGCCTTGGCGCGGTACATGGCGGCATCCGCGTGCTTGATCAGCGCGTCGGCCGTCTCGCCGTCCCGCGGGAACATGCTGATGCCGATGCTGGGGCTGATCCACACTTCCAGATGGTTGACGACGTAAGGCTGCCCGAGACTTTCCAGAATGCGCCCGGCGCTTTCGCGCGTCTCCCGCTCGTCCGCTCCGGGCAGCAGCATCGCGAATTCATCGCCCCCGAACCGGGACGCCACGTCGTGGGAGCGCGCCAGACGGATGAGGCGGCTGCCGACCATGCGGAGCAGTTCGTCGCCCGCGGCGTGTCCGAGCGTGTCGTTGATGTTCTTGAACCCGTCCAGATCGAGGAACATGACGGCGAACTGCCCGCCGCCGGCGCGGGTCTGCGCGATCAGATCTTCGATCTGGTCCATGAACAGGATGCGGTTCGGCAGGGAGGTGAGCGGGTCGTGGTAGGCCATGTATTTCATTTTCGCTTCCGACCGGCGCCGTTCGCTGATGTCGACCGCGGTGCCCACGATTTCCCTCACCCCGGAATCCTTCGGGATGGGCGACAGATGGACGAGGAAATTCCGGTTCCGGATGCTCATTTCGAACCGGACATGCCTTCCCTCGAGGGCGGACCGGGCGTGCGCCTCCAGCAGGTTCGCCGCTCTGGCCGGGAACAGCTCGCGGATTTCGCGGTCCCGCACCGACGCCGTCGTGAAATGAAGCTGCTCCGCCATCAACCCCTCGGCGAGCGCAAACCGGAACTTGCCGTCATCGCCCATCCGGATCTTGAACATCACATTTGCCAGCTGCTTGATGATCTGTTGAAAATCGTTCTCAAGCGCCTCCTGCAGTTCTTTCTCCATCCGGACCCGCGAGGTGATGTCGGTGCGGATGGAGATATATCGGCAAGGCCGGCCGTTCTCGTCCGGGAACGGCACGATCGTGGTGCTCACCCAGTAGATCGACCCGTCCTTCGCGCGGTTCCGGATCTCGCCGGTCCACACCTTCCCCGAGCGGATCGTGTTCCACATGTCCTCGAAGAACGAGCGGGGATGGTAACCGGAGTTGACGATCCGGTGCGTGCTGCCGATCAGTTCGTCGCGGCTGTATTTGGAAATCTCGACGAACTTGTCGTTGACATCGGTAATGACGCCCCGCGCGTCCGTAATCGCCACGATGGCGGATTCGTCCAAAGCCCTCCGGATGTCGGCAAGCTGCCGCAAGGTCCGCTTCTGCTCCTCGGACAGATCAGTCTGATCCAGTTGTCGCAGGAGATGCTCAAGCCGCATGACGGATTTCCCCCAAAATGTTCAGACCTCGCCAAAATCTCCAACTTTCTATTCTGAGGCAAAGGGCTGAACATTTCCTGAACATGACAGGCGAAAAAAGGCAACCCGGGCGGCATCAGCCGCCGCGGAGTTGCCTTATGGACATGCCGGGTCGGATCCGGTGGTCAGATCCGATGNNCANATCCGATGGTCAGATCCGATGGTCAGATCCGATGGTCAGATCCGATGGTCAGATCAAACCCGAGCGCTGAAGCAGCCGCTGCGCCATGGACGCCGCTTCGGCCCGCGTGATGACGGCCTGCGGCGCCAGTTCCGCGCCGTTCCGGCCGAAAACGATGCCCGCCTGCAGGTTCAGGGCCGCTTCGCGGCGCGCCCATGCCGATACCCGGTCGGCATCCCGGTAGCCGCCCAGCGCCCGTTCATCGGACAGCGGCCCGATCTGCTCCTCCAGCCCGGTGATCGCCATCGCTTTCGCCATGATCACCATCGCCTGCTCGCGGGTGATCGGGTCCCCCGGCCGGAACTCGCCGCCGCCCGTCCCGCTGACCAGGCCGTAGGCGCTCGCCGTCCGCGCCGCTTCGCTGAACCAGTCCTGCCGCTTCACATCGCGGAACGGCAGCTCCCCGTCATCCGGGGCGGCCGCTTCGAGCCCCAGAGCCCGGACGATGACGGCCGCGAATTCGGCGCGGGTCATCGGCCGGTCCGGCTCGAACCCGCCGCCGGTGCCGCGCACGATCATGCGGGCGCCCATGTCCAGGATGGCGGCTTCGGCCCAATGGCCGGACACGTCGGCGAACTGCACCGGGTTTAGGACCAGCGCGTAGACGCTGTTCGTCAGACTGTGGATCACCGCCGCCATGCGGCCGTCGGTTTCCATGATCTTCGTCGGGACGTGGCGCACCGTGCCGTCCGGCTCGACGACGACCGCCGTCGTGATCCGGCCGGGATCCGCGCCTTCCGGAATCGCGATCGTCCGCTCCACGTATCCGCCGAACACGGCGACCTCGACCGCGCTTCCGCCGTACTCCGCCCGCACCGTGAATTGCACCGGCGGCGCCGCCAGGGTGTGTCCCTGGCCGCGCAGCGCGCGCTCGATCCGTTCCCGCTGCCCGTCCGCCGCGGCGGCGATTTCGACCGCGATGNGGATGTCCTGCAGCGCCGCTTCGGGACCGAAGCGCTGCGCCAGCTCATCGATCGGCATGAGCCGCGCCGGCATCGTGTAAGACGCGGCATCGGTGACGAACCGGACGGCGGCTTCCCGCCGCGCCATGTCCTTGACCATCCGGCCGTTCAGCCAGACCGCCGCAGGGGACGACGTCATCGCGCGGATGGTGATGACGGCGCCCGGCTCTTCTTCCGCGAGGAGCGCGTCCATCCGTTCCGGCTCCAGGGCGAAAGCGATCGCCTGCCGCCCGTTGTCCGCCGTCACGGCATCGATCTCGACGCCGACCGGCCGGCCGTTCACCAGCACGATCGCGACATGGTCCCGGGCTTGTTCACCGGCTTCGTCATCCGGGGAAATCGGGCCCTGTCCTCCGGCATTGCCGCCGCCCGGATTGATCGGCTTATCATCGTCGTCATTGCCGCCGTCGCCGGGATCGTTTGGCTCGTCATCGTCGTCGTTGCCGCCGTCGCCGGGATCGATTGGCTCGTCATCGTCGTCGTTGCCGCCGTCGCCCGGATCGTTTGGCCCATCATCGTCGTCGTTGTTGCCGTCGCCCGGATCTTGCGGATCATCGCCGCCGGGATTGCCGACCGACGGCGCGGCCGGCGTGACGGCGTTGGACGCATCGGAATCCGGGCCCCTGCCCGCCGCATTGACCGCATGGACGACGAAGCTGTAGGTCTGTCCGTTCGTCAGCCCCGCGACCTCGATCGGGCTGGCAGCGCCCTCCGCGAGGACGTTGCCGTCCGGGTCCGCCACGACGTACTTCACGATCGGGCTGCCGCCGTCATCCGCCGGCGGGTCGAAGCGGACCACGGCAAGCCCGTTCCCCGCTTCCGCCCGGACATTGGCCGGCGCGGCGGGCGGGGCGAGCGGCACGGCCGTCAGCGTGTTGGAGTACGCGGTCCCGCCCGGATTTCGGGCCGCCGCCGTGAAGTAATACGCCGTTCCGTTCGTCAGGCCGGTCACCACGTATTCATAGACCGATGCGGATACGCTGCCGGCTTCCATCCCGTACTCGCCCTGGGTCGTGCTCACATGGATGATGTACGATTCGGCGCCCGGAGCCGGATGCCAGGCCAGCCGCACCTGCCGGTCGCCGGGCGTCGCGGACTTCAGCACCGGCGCATCCGGCGCCGGGAGGATCCACTTCGCGTACAGCTCGACGCCGCCGACCGGCACCGTATCCCGCGCGAAATCCCACGCCTGCCCGAACGTGCCGTTGTCCAGGTACCACCCGCCGAACAGGCGGCCCGCCTTCACCGGCTC
>Ga0065720_1019453_pt1 | contig 25861 bp, 9 predicted proteins | sample Thericmetagenome_FD_59107 | JGI IMG/M metagenome (GOLD analysis project Ga0065720, IMG submission 59107) | Thermophilic microbial communities from the Joint Bioenergy Institute, California, USA of rice/straw/compost enrichment - eDNA_2 v2... | ecosystem: Engineered > Solid waste > Grass >... | reverse complement strand
GTCTTACCGATGCCGACGTCGTCCGCGATCAGCAGCCGGGCGACCCGCTGCCGCAGCGCCATCATCAACGGCACCAGCTGGTAGGCGCGTGGCTCGACCGCGATCCCGGCCAGGGAGCGGAACGGGCCGGCGCCGGAGCGGAACCCGATCCGCAGGGCGGTGCGGAGCAGCCCGGCCGCGTGCGCGTCGCCGACGTCGTCGGGCGTCGGGCGGGCGAACTGGGCGCTCTCCACGTGCTCGAACGCCGGGAGCACCGCGGCGACGTCGTCGTCGCTGCCCCCGAGCGGCCGCAGAACCAGCATGTCGGGCTCGCTCTCCGGGAGAACCACCCACTCCCGGCCGCGCGCAGCCACCAGGGAACCCGCTGTGTAGGTCGTCATGCTCGCTTCCTGATCAGTGGCGGGGCCCGTCCCCGAAGTAACCCTTGTATGCGCCGGCGATCGCCCCCCAGTCGGTTCCGTCCGGGAAGCGGACGACGTCCCACCCCAGGTCCCGCAGCCGTTCCTCGGCGTCGGTGTCGCGTTCGGCGACCGCCTCGAACTGGTGCACCGGTCCGTCCACGAAGACGGCGACCTGCGCATCGGGCAGCCGATAGACGAAATCGGGCCGGGCGTGAGCGTCGGGGACCAGCGTCTGGGCCTCGTCGGGCATGCGCAGACCGCGCTCCTTGAGGAACTGCAGGAACTTCGCCTCCAGCTTCGACTCGACCGCCTCGGTCAGCCGCGCCAGCTGCCCCGACCGGGTCTCCCCCGCACCCGTCGGCAATGTCTCGGACCGGGCGAACCGCAGCAGCAGATCGCGGACGTCGTGCCGGTTGATCGCGGTGTGGAACGTCTGGTTGCCGTAGGTGAGCAGGCAGTCGTAGCAGCCCCGGGCACACGGCCGGTCGGGATGCGCGCCGCCCAGATCGGTGCCGTCGGGGGCGAAGTGGCAAATCTCCAGTGCCGCCGCGGCCACCTTGGCCAGATCGAACCGCTCCCCCTGCAGCTGCCGCAGGACTCCGGCCCCGCCCTCTGCAGCCTCGGTGAACAGCATGCGGTCGCGCAGACCGGTCGACGACGGGAGCAGCTCGCTGGTGAGCTCGCTGTCCTCCAGCTCGTAGGTGGCCTCGATCCCCCGCTCCAGGGCGAACATCAGCGACAGCGCGACGGACTCCGGCAACCCTTCTTCCATCCGCAGGACGAGGATGTTGCGACGATCCTCGACGAAGGGGATCACGCGCGCCTTGCGCCGCCGTTCCTCACCGGGCTTGTCCACCACATCCAGCTCGCTGGCGTCACCGGAGGCCTCGGCGGCGGCCCGCTCGGCCATCCACCGGCCGTCGGTGAGATCGAGCCAGAAGCCCGGCGGCTCGTCCTTCTTAGCCCGCACCCGGCCGATGTTCGTGACCCGCACCGTCGCCGAGTCGCCGTAGGTGACGGTCGCGATCCGCTCCCCGTCGCACTCGACCAGCCCGTCGCGGCGGCCCGGCCGAGCACCGTGATCGTGGAACCGATACGAGGTGACCAGGCGGAACCCCGCGCGCCGGCGCTCCTCCTCGTCGGAGGAGATCCGCTCCCGCCGGGTCGTGTAGACGGTGTGCAGCTGCAGTAGCCCGGTCGTCTCTGCTGGCAGGCGGGCACCGCACATGCCGCACGTGTCCTCGGACGGCACCCCGAGGTAGCCGCACTCCTCACACCGCTTCGCACTCGACGTAACCAGGTCACCCCCACCGCCGACGGGCAACTGGATGCGATTGACCTGATAGCGGGCCCCCTCGTGGTAGATCAGCGCGCCCGGCCCGAACTCGCGGATGGCCAGGAACCGCGGCCGCTGCAGGTAGTCGCCGTCGCCGAAGCGGCGTGCGGACGTCGGAATGTAGGCGGCCAGCGGCAACCGCGGAAACGAGTACCCTGGCAGGAATCCTTCGCTCGCCAGATAGCGGTACGGGTTGAAGTCCGAGAGCACCGACGAGCTGTCGACGCTTTCGTTGACGAGCAGCTTGAGCTGCGTCTCGGCCTCGCGCCGGCGCCGGGTGGCGATCTGACGATCCGCTTCGGACAACGAGTGATCGAGCACCCGGCGGTTCTGCTCGTCCTGGTCGATCAGCGCGGCCCTGAACAGATCGCGCCACCGGTCGAAGGCCCGGTCGAACTGATCGGGTGCCGCGGTGACGACCTCCTCGATCCACTGGTCGTGCCACCACGTCGACTTCTCGGCGAACTCATCGCGCAGCGCACCCAGCACCTGGCGGGCCGCAGCCACGGCCCGAGCCTGGGCCGACTTGTCGGTGATCTTCGCGCGCACGTGGTCATGCAGCGGCAGCTCAGGCGCCGGCGGGCGGGCTTCCTCGTCGTAACTGGTGTCGATGACGGACGGAATCGCGCTGCCCAGCTTGAGATCGGTTTCTGCCAGCCAGATCGCTTGCACGTGCGATCGGACGAGATCTTCATTGGCGAGATCGAGCCGCGGGGGCGCCACCACCCCGGCGACCATCCGGTCCGAGCGGCGGAAGTAGTACTGGTCGTGGCTGTTGCCGGTGGCGCAGTACGTGGTGACCAGCGCCGGCTGCCCCGACCGGCCCGCGCGGCCGCTGCGCTGCGCGTAGTTCGCCGGCGTCGGCGGCACGTTACGCATCATCACCGCGTTGAGCTCGGAGATGTCGACGCCCAGCTCCATCGTCGGGGAGCAGTACATGAGTTTGAGCCGGCCTGCGCGGAAGTCGTCCTCGCGCTGCTGGCGCTCTCCCGGATCAACTTGGGCGGTGTGCTCCCGCGCGGAGAGACCCGCCAGGCTCTGCGCCGTCTCCGTGTAGAGCTTCTGGAAGAAGCGGTTGACCCGCGGTCCCTCGCCGCTGGCATACGTGCGGGTGAGGGGATCGTAGGCGCCCTGCTCACCGGTACCTGCCTTCCAGATCAGCGCGCCGGCCGAGACCCGGTAGCCGATGCTGCTCGCGCTCACGGCGCGCCGCCGACGGCCGTAGTACTCGGGGGCCTGCTCGATTCGCTTGACGAGATCGGCCTCGGCGAGGACCTCGAACAGATCCTCGATCACGGTCTGGATGTCGTCGAGCGACGACGCGATGTTGCTGCGCCGCAGGTACTTGCCCATCTTGCCGCGCGCGGAGAAGAACACCCCGGTGCGCTCGGCGCCTGATCGCGCACCGTGCGGGTACGCGATGCCGACCCGGGGGCGATCCGATTCCGCCAGCACCCACGGATCACGCAACCGCTCCTCGCTCGCGTTGCGCAACGAATCGAAGTCGTCGCGGAAGAGTCGGACGTCGATGGCCAGCGAGCGGCGCATCTCGTCCAGGACGATCTGCATGAGCTCCATCCGCTGCGCCGGCGTCGCGTCACGCAAGGCCACGGCGCGCCCCGACCACCACCTGGCATCGGCGGCCACGTGGTCGATGTCGGCGTAATGCACCTCCAGCAGGCCGGTCTGCTCGAGGTTGGGCATGGTGACCCGCCAGCCCCGCTCCAGGTCGCGATAGATGCGGAAGGCGATCACGTCCCGCAGCGTCCGCGCGGCGTTCGCCGCCAGGCGCGGCGGCAGGTCCGGCTTGCGAGCGTAGTCCTCGAGCTCCAGATTGAGCGCCCGGCACACCCGGTCGGCGATGTGCTCGTGATCCAGACCCTCCTCGCCGGCCTCGACGAGCGCCCGGTAGAGCGCGCCGCGGAGCTGGACGACCTGCACGAAGTCGTTGAAGTGCCCGGCCTGCAGGGAGGCGTCCTGCCGGTTGTCGACGAACGTGAGCAGCTTGCGCGCCTTGGGATCGAGTGCGTCGGCAGGGACCTCCTTCAACGAGCGCACGATCGACGCCGACACCACCGACGTCGCCGAGGATCGCCCCTCCTGGTCGAGCGTGGCCAGCTTGGCGAAGTCCTTGCCGCGGACCTGCTCGTAGCTCACGCCGCAGTGCAGGCAGAACAGGAACGGTGCCGGGATGAACGTCGCGTTCAGCTCGCCGCGGCCCTCCTGACCGTACGGATCGACGGTGACTGCGCGCGGCAGCCGCTTACGGTAGGCCTCGCGGACGTACTGGTTGCCCGCCTCGTCGGACTCCAGCCACGAGTCCGGCACCAGCCGCCGCTCGATCACCTCCTCGATGTGGCGCGGCCACGGCTTGTCGGGGTCGATGTGCAGATAACCGTCCTCGGCCCGGCCACCACTGGCGCTCGTGTCCCGGCGCGATCGGTACCGGATCACTCCGTCGTCGTCCTCGCTGCGCCAGACGGTCAGGTACTCCTGCCCACAGTCGCGGCAGAACGCCAGCGGGAGCAGGATCTTGCCGTCCGATTTGGGCTGTTCGAGCTGGTAGTCGCGGGTGAGGTAACGCTTTCCGGGCTCCTCCAGCGTGACGAAGACCGTGTCGCCCTTGGACAGGAACTGGTGCAGCCGGAACGCGAACAGCGGCCGGTTGTTACGTGGGTTGCGGGCCTCCGCCCCGGCGCGCAAGGTCGCGCGGATGGCCTCGGCGCAGCGGTCCTCGCGGACCCCGGTTTGCTCGGCCAGCTCGCGGGCCGCCGTCTCGATCTTCGCCGGCTCGGCGCGCACCAGGCGGCCGTCCTCGGTGCGTAGCCCGAACCGGGCCTCGATCCAGCGGGCAAGCGGGTCGGCGACGAGATCGGCATACGCCCGGGGCGGCTCCGCCGTGATCCGTTCGGCGGGGATGACGTCCGGCGGCTCGCCGGTCGCCCGCTCCAGGGTCTCGCCGATCACGTTCTCCGGCCGCACGGTGGTGCCGAACAGCCTGCTCGCGACGTCAGCGACGACCGTGCGGCGCTCGGCGAACCCGCCCTCGCTCGACATCGTCGCCGAGGTGCCGATGCACTGCAGGTTCGGCGCCCCGCAGGCCTCCCGCACCCGGCGCACCAGGAGCGCGACGTCGGCACCCTGCCGGCCACGGTAGGTGTGCAGCTCGTCCAGGACGAGGAACTGCAGGCCCTTCGCCATCCGGACCAGCGACTTCCGGTCGTCGGGCCGGGTGAGCATCAGCTCCAGCATCACGTAGTTCGTGAGGAGGATGTCCGGCGGGTTCTCGCGGATCTGCTTGCGCCGCTCCTCGTCCTCCTGCCCGGTGTAGCGGGCGTAGGTGACCGGTTCCCGGCCCTCGCCGTAGCCGTGGCGCAGGTACTTGTCCAGCTCGCCGAGCTGGCTGTTCGCCAGCGCGTTCATCGGGTAGACGATGATCGCGCGGACCCGCTTCTCCGCGTTGGGTCCCTGCGCGTCGCGCTCCCGCAGCACCCGGTCGACGATCGGCACGATGTAGGAGAGCGACTTGCCCGACCCGGTTCCGGTGGTCAGGACGTAGGACTCGCCGGTGCGCGCGGCGTCGATCGCATCGCGCTGGTGCTGGTGCAACGACAGCGGCCTGCCCTTGCAGACGACGTCCTCGGGCTTCTTCTCGGCCTGGAAGATCCGCGCGCACTCCTCGTGCAGCACCCCGGCGGACGCCAGCTCCATCACCGTGCCCGCAGAGGCGAAGAACGGGTTCAGCGAGAGCCACGGATCGGGCCACTGCGACTTCTCGTCCAGATCCTTCGCGACAAATGCGGCGATCGCCGGGTCGCGGATGACCGTGCCGGCCTCGGTGAACGAGCGATAGTCCTCGATGAGCCGGCGGTGGACCGCGAAGAGGTCCATCCCGAGCCCGGACGGCCGCGGCTGCGAGCGCTCGGTGACGACGGCCGACGACGAGTTCTCCGCCAGCGCGGTCACCGGGTTCGCGCCCGCCCAGCCGGGCACGACGTCGTCACCGACCGCCAGCTTCGTCAGCGCGTCGCGCACGACCACGGCACTCTCGGGACGCTCCGCCGGATCCTTGCGCAACAGCCGCTCGACGAGCAGTTCGACATCGCGGGGCACGTCGTTGCGCAGCAACGCCAGCGGAGGCGGCGGCTCGGTGGTGTGCTTCTGCCCGAGCTCGACAACCGAGACGCTGTGGAACGGCGGCTGGCCGGTGAGCAGCTCGAACAGCACGCATCCGAGCGCATAGAGATCGGCGGCCGGGGTGACCGTGGACGAGTGGAACTGCTCGGGCGCCATGTACCGCGCGGTCCCGACGGTCACGCCGCTGCTGGTCAGCGCGGTGCGATCGGCGTCGACGAACTGGCCCAGGCCGAAGTCGAGGACCTTCACCAGCCCGCCACGGCACACCATGACGTTGGCGGGTTTGAGGTCCCGGTGGACCACCTTCTCCGCGTGCGCCGCGGCCAGACCGGCGGCGATCTGCGCCCCCACGGCCGCCGCCCAGGACACCGGGAGCTGAGCGCAGTCGGAGATCAGATCCGACAGTTCGCGGCCATCGAGCAGCTCCATGGCCAGGTACGGACGGCCGATCTCGTCCACACCGCCGTCGATCGTGCGGGGCAGATTGCGGTGCTTCAACCTGCGCATGATCGACACTTCGCGCTCGAAGCGCAGGCGAGCCTTGTCTTCCATGCCCGCCACCAGGGGGCCGTAGCGACCGTTCGGCAGCAGCTTGACGGCGACCTGCGTGTCCCCGGATTCCGACGCCAGGTCGGTCGCGCGATGGACCTCCCCCATGCTGCCCCTGCCGAGCGGCGCGATCAGCTGGAAGCGTCCTGCGATCACCGTGCTCATCGATCAGTCCCCCCGGGCTCGAGCTGGCCGTGCACGACCGCATCGATGAGCCCTTGCGTCAACCTCCGGCCCACCGTCCGCACGTCGTCGATCACCACATCGAAGCGCAGAAGGCGGGCGAACACCTCGCCCTGGCGACGCTGTTCCTCCAAGGGCAAGCGAGGCAACTCGACTCTCCGAACATCAACGCGATACGAACCGCTCTTCGTGGAGGCCGCCCGCAACGTTTCATCGCTGCGCAGCACGCCGGCCAGGAACCACGGATCGATCTGAGCCGGATCCGGGCGCAAGAGCTGCAGCCCGGGGCCCAGGAGCACGCCGTCGTCGTGCTCGATCACGGCGGCGGCCGGATGCGATGTGATGATCGGCACCACGACGTCCCCGGGTTGCAGCCGCACGCCGTCGACGTCGTCGGCGACCGATCCACTCGGTCCCCGCCCCGCTGCCACGTCGGCTCCGGTCAGCACGGGCCGTCCGGGTCCGGTGACCAGGCCCATCGGCCCCCTGAGCTGGTGGAGCGACAACGCGCCGCGACGGACCAGCTCACCGATGGTCGTGCGCGGGCGCTCCGGCCGATCGGACATCTTCGCCAGATCGGGCAGCAGCTGGGTCAGGCGGACGACCAGCTCGGTGAACCGTTCCCGGTCCGCGACGAGATCGTCGACGTCCGCGGACGACCGCAGGTACCGGGCCGGGGTGAGATCGACGTCCTCATCCAGCAGGTCGATCGTCGGCACGAGCCGGCGGACCGCCGGATCCTCGGCCGTGGTCGCCCGCCGGCGCACCTCGGCCCAGCCCAAGTCCTCCAGCCGCACCTGGGCACCGCCGGTCGTGTCGACGAGCCACGCCCGGTCCGCGGGTTGCCCGTCGTCGACGGCGAGGACCCACAGTTGCATCGGCAGGTGAGGCGGGGCAACAGCGCCGGGTGGCAGGCTGATGACGGCGCGCAGCACGCCTCGCCGGAGCAAGGTTGCCCGGATGGAGCGGCCGGATCGCCGAGAAGCGACCCCCGGTGGGAGCACGATGACCACCCGTCCGCCGGGTCGCAGATGCGCCAGACAGTGCTGCACCCATGCCAGCTCCGACTCCCCCTTCGGGGGCAGGCCGTACACCCACCGTGAATCGAACTGCAGCTCCTCGTGCCCCCAGCTCCGCTCGTTGAACGGCGGGTTGCAGACGACGGAAGCCACCCGGCGATCAGAGAAGCGATCAGCGCGGAGCGAATCGCCGGTGACGATCTGTGCCTGCTCGTGGGTGAACGCCAGCCGGGCGCGAGCGAGCTCGGCCACGGCCGGGTCCAGCTCCTGCCCCAGGACCGGGACGGTCGTCGGCACGGCCCGCAGCAGGGTTCCCGTGCCGCACGCCGGATCGAGCACCGGTCCGTCGCCGATCTCGGCCAACTCCACCATGAGCGAGGCGAGCTCGGGCGGTGTGGCGACCAGGTGCCGCGACATCGCCTCCACGAACCGCGAGCACAGACGCTCGAACGTCTCGGCAGGACCGATCGCCGCTGCGACGTCGTCGACCGCCGCGTGAACGTCAGCGGACGGCGGCGCCCCTGCGCCGCGCAGGTAGTCGCCGACCACGGCGAGAACCTCGGCCGGTGAACCGCTCCCGGTCTCCCCCTCGATCGCCTGCCAGGCGAGCTCGATGAGGGAGTGCGTGCCGAGGCGGCCCTGCTCGCGCAGCCACGTCGCGACCTCCACGAGACGGAAACTGGGGCTGGACTCGCTACCGCCCGCCGGGCGCGGGAAGTCGTCGTACCGGCGTCGCCAGTTGCTGACGGCGGCGCGACCGACGCCGGCGAGCCGAGCGATGTCAGCCGCCGACACGAGCGCGTGGTGATCCATGCCCCAACCTCCGTCCGATCTCGCCACGGCCACCAAACGTTACCGCTGTTGGCAAGTACGACGGCAAGCATCGCTGTTGACAGAGTCAACATGCAATGATGTTATTGACGCGTCGCCCGCGACGGGGAGGGGCGAAACGTGGGCGACACCGGTGGACGAGCAGGTTTCGCGGGGCGATCCGGCTCGACGTCCGCCCGGCGCCGTCCGAATCACCTCGGCGTCCACCCGTCGCTCGGGACGATCGGGATGCAGTGATCCCGGGTGACGACGCCGGCCGTCATGGGGGATGACGGCCGGCGTGCCACCGATCGGTGGCACCCACGCGCCCTCCCACGGTGCCCCCGAGCAGCTCTTTCGACTCCCTTGCGAGAGGAACCGCGATGCACTCCTGCCTCCGTGGCCACCGGCGCGCGACCGGACCGCTCTCCCTGCGGTGGCGGCACAGCTCGTGCAGCCAGGGCGCCGACCAGACCTGCGTCGACGTCGCCTTCCTCGGCGACGTCGTCGCAGTACGGGATTCGAAGGATCCCTCGGGCCCGATCCTGCATTTCAGCCCCGCGGAGTGGCAGGTGTTCCTCTGCGGAGTGAAGGCGGGCGAGTTCGAGCTTCCGACGCACTCAGACCACCTCGGCGAGCCGGGCCGCGATGAGCTCCCGGGAGCGGGCGGCACTAGCCGCGACGCGGGCCGCCCCGGAGAGGGACTCCCGGTAGCGGGCGACCGCACCCGGCTCGTCGAGGAACCCGTTCGCGTCCAGCTGTTCCCGGAACACGACCCCGACCGGGTCACCCGGGAGATCGAACACGGTGAAGCTGACCCCGACCGCGGGGTGCACGGGCGCGTCGAACTTGATCACTCGTAGCGATACCGACGGCCGCTCGGACACGTCGAGCAGGTGCCGCAGCTGCTCGGCGAACACCTCCGGGCCGCCGATCACCCGGCACAGGACAGCCTCGTCGAGCAAGACGTCCAGCTTTGGCGGTTCAGGGCGATCGAGCAGCTGGGCACGGCGTCGCCGCAGCTCGACCCGGCGATCGACGATCGCCGGGTCGAGCCCCGGCACTGACGCCATCAGCGCCCGGGCATACCCCTCCGTCTGCAGAAGCCCGGGCACGAGGGACGTGACGTGCTGCGCGATCACCTCGGCGCCGTCCTCCAGGCCGAAGAAGCGCGAGGAGCCGGGCGGCACGACGTCGGCGTAGGCCTCCCACCAGCCCCGCGCCCGCGCCTGCCGGACCAGCCCGAAGAGCTCCTCCCGCTCGGCCCCCTCCACGCCGTACAGCTCGAGGATCGCCCGGAGATCCTGGGGCCCCACCTTGACGACGCCGGTCTCCATCCGCGACACCTTCGCCGGCGAGCACTCCAGATGCGCCGCCACCTCCTCGATCGTGCGTCCGGACGCGAGCCGATGCCGACGCAGCTCTGCCGCGAGTCGGCGACGGCCGACGGCGGGGCTCACCATCCCGTTCTCCCTTGCGTTGATCTCAAGATTGGCAGCATAGTGCAATCTGCAAGTTGCAGATCTTGCCGATCAGCCGCCACCCATGCAACCGACCCTCTGTCACGAACAGGAGAACCGGATGTCGCCAGCCCCTTCCCCGAACACAGGAGGAACGGTGGTCCACAACACCGCGACCGGCACGGTGGGTATTCAGGCCGGCCACGCCACGGGAAGCTCGGTCGTGATCACCACGTCGGGCCCGTCGACGCCGGTCGACGTGGCCGGGGAGCTCGCCGCGTTACGCCAGATGCTGCTGAAGGCGCGCGACGCGGGACAGGTGGACGAGCCCACGCATCGCGCGGCGCAGGCCGAGCTCGACACCGCCACTGAGGCGCTCGGCTCGACCAGCAATGAGAGCAGGAGTCGCTTCGTCCTCGCCCTGAAGCGGCTGCGCGGGATGCTCGATGACGTGGCCGACATTGCGACCACGATCACCGGGCTGATCTCGGCCGTATCCGGTCCGCAGTGAGCGAGCCGGACGCGATACCGACGACCGGCGAGCCCGGGTCATCGACCACCAATACCGCGGAGCACGGGTCGGTTGTCGGCATCCAGGCCTCGGTGGTTCACAACTCCACCGTCTTCATCACCACCGAAGCCGCGACCCCGGACCAGCTGTATCGGAAGGGGATCGAATTCCTGAACAGTGGAGCCGCGGGAGAGGCGCGTCGGCTGATAGACGACGCCATTACTCGTGGCCACGACACGTCGGAGGCGCGGTTCCACTATCTGCTTGCGCTCATGAGCCGGCGCTCGAATCGCGATCTGACAGCGGAGGAGCGAGACCAGCTTCGCGGGAGGGCCACCCCGGCACCGGGCGACACCGGCAGCGACTGGTCGGAGGCGTTGACAGTGGTGGCAGCGCTCGTCGACCGGGACAATCGCCTCGACTCGGATCACGATCAGCTACAGAGCAGGCTCGACGCACTGCCACGCAAGATACAGGCGGCCATTGCGCGCCATCTGGATGCCGTCCTCGCCGACGTGATGAGTGAGGACCTCTGGCGTAAGATTCATCGCACCGCCCGGCGCGACCAGCTCGCCGGCGACCGCGTCGGCAGGACATGGGCATACTTCGAGCCGGATCCCGCCCCACCCCTGACCCTGAAACGGTTCGTGGAACCGCCCACTCCGGGTTCCTGGTTTCGCACCGTCATTGCATTGGTGATCTTCGCGGTCACGGGAGGCGAGATCGCCGCCACGGCACTGGACGACGACACGATCTCCGCGAAGATCGCAGTACTGCTCGCGGTCCTGAGCTACAGTGCAGCCTGGTACGCAGGCCTCATCTGGGAGTTCCGCTCCGGACAGCTGGCCGCACACGCGCAGCGCTTCGCGTTCAGCCGCGGCCTTCGCCGACCGACTTCCCCGTTCGCCAGGCGGGTTGACGAAAGACTCCGATACTACACCATCAAATATGCGCCAGAGAAGACCGACCTCAACATCCTGCTGAACGAGACCACCGGATTTCGCAGCGCGCTACGCGACGAGCTTGCCGACCTCTACAAGGACAAATATTCGATTCCCGAAGTGGGATGGCTGATCCGGCATCTTGCCAGTGATCTGGTTGCACGGTGGAGGAACGGAACTCTCCACGACTACCGAATTCGCTACCGCACGCCGCGATCCGTGAAGGTGCTGGCTGTCGCGTCGATTACCGTCACGCTGTCGGCAGCCATGGCGACGGCCGTGATCGCCGCAGACGTCGATCCACTGCACACCGCCTTCGCCGGACCGGTCGCAGCCGCCGCTGGGTGGGCCGCGACGATCTGTTCCATACAGCTGGTCAACGACCTTCGATCCCGTTACGAAGCGGAGCGTGAATACCGGAAATCCCATGCCGCCCGTACACGAGCATACCTGGAGTGGCGCAGAAAGGTTAGATCCCATCGCCCTTCCGAGGAAGAGATGGAGAACTGGCTCGACGCCGATCGTAAAGTCTTTCTGGGCCGGGCGTTGACAGCCTACCGCCTCCAGTGGCGCGACCTGATCGCTCACGCGGTACTCCAGTCTCGCGCCTCGTGGTACAAACGCGCCCAAAGCCAGGGTGGACCGTGGCGTTACGATCGGTACGAGCTCACGATCTTCCTCATCACGCGCGAAGGTGTTCGCGAAGTCAGACATGAGGTCGACTTCAAGACGGCAGAAGCACGGCTCGAGGAGCGGAGCAACTACCGCTTCGACGCCCTCTCATCCGTCCAGTACAGGACTCGCGGCGACCACAGCTCCGTCCTGACGGTGACGCTCACCAACGGCGATCCACGCGAGTTTCGCATCGTGGACGCGGTGCGCGATGCCGTCGATGAGGCGGGCCAGCCGGACACGGCTGTCGAACACCCCGATCCGGATCGTGACTCGACCGGGTTCTCCCACGCCCTGCATGTACTGGAGGGCATGGCTGCCGAGGGCAGGAAGTGGATCGATGCCCGCCGTGCCGGGTTGCGACCAGCCAAGGCGGAACCCACCAAAGCCGACCCTGAGGAGGAGCGGCCGGAGGATCCGGCGTCGGACGCGGCGTAGGTGGCTCGGCCGTGCCGCCGGTCAGGCCGCCGGTTTCAGGTAGCCGAAGTCGATCAGCCGGTTCCGCGCGACGGCGCGCTCTTCATCGGTGAAAACGTGTGCGAACCGCTCGTCGATCACCAATGCCTCGACGCTCAGATCGAGCCGGTGGCGCTCCCACAGCGCCACGAACCCGTCGCTCACCGCGCGCGACTGGAGGATCTTGCGCACCGCACCCAACGCCCCGAGTTCCGACGTCATCGTGCGGAGATAGCGCGGGTCGTAGTGGAGCTCGGTCGTGCACCGGTCGATCAGCGCCAACACCGCCGCATCGAGCTCGTTCGCCGGATCTGGGATGGGCGCTAGGACGGACTCATCGGCTTCCACGAAACCCGGCGAGGTGTCCGGCCGATCGCCCGACACCACCTCCCGCAGCCGGTGGACGTAGCCGCGCAGTGCGTCGACCGAGGTGAACACCTCCACGCCCAGCTCGGTGAGCCGCGGAATGTCCGCCTCGTCCGGGTCGAGCTCGAGCACGACCGGCTTGCCCTGTCCGGCCTGCAGTCCGTCCGGCCAGTACGCCTCCGCGACGGCGAGGACGCGGCCGCTCGCGGGGTCGAGGATCTCCTGCCCCAGTTCCGGTCGCGCGAAGCCGAGGCCGGTCAGCTCCTCGGCGAGCGCGGCGATCTGCGCCGCACGGGCGTCGGTCTCGGCGGTCTCGTCCGTGACCACCAGCGGTGGCACGCGCCAAGTCGCGGGCACGCTGCCCGCCATCAGGTCCGCGAGGAAGTCGTTGGCCGCGGCGGCCAGCAGCTTGCGGCGGGCGGCGAGGAACTTCCGATAGTTCTCCGGCCGCCACAGCCGTGGATCGTCGGGGATCCACTGGGACGCGCGGATCGCCGGATCGATCGTCGGGAGGTACTCGGCCGGTGCCCGGTTCGTCAGCGCCATCGCCGACGACGGCGCCACGAACGCGAAGTTCGCCACCGCGTTGACCTCGTTGCGGGTGTAGCCGTGCCCGACGAGCAGCGACTTCGGGAAGATCTCGTGCACCTCGACCGCGCCGGTGTCCAGGCCGGCGGGACGGCCGGTGACCAGGTCCAGGGCCCCGCGGGTGCGGGTGACCATGTAGAGCAGCGGGTACGAGCGGGATCCCCGGCCGGCGCCCTCGAAGTCCTGCGCGTCGATGGTGAGGCTGCCCTTGCGGGTGCGGCGCAGGCTGGTGATGACCCCGTCGATGCCCTCGCGGTCGATCGTCTCGAGGTCCCTGCCGAGCATCGTGTCCGCGGACGTCGCGAACCGTCCACGGACAGCGGCGTGGACGTACCAGCACAGCGCCCGGTCCGCCTCGTGCAGGTCGGCGAACCGGCCGCCGCGGGCGTGCAGCAACCTCCCCAGCACGGGGAACGCGGCGCGCCCCATCAGCACCCGGTCGTGGTCGAGGCCCAGCCGCCCGGCGATGAGGTCGAGCAGGTGGTCGATGTTGTGCAGGGCCTTGTAGAGCGCGTCCTGGAACTCCACGGCCGAGACGTGCTCCAGCGCCGCGAACGGCGCCTTGCCCGTCGCGACGGCGTTGACGTTGCGCAGCAGCCAGTCCGGGGTGAACCGCAGCCCGCGGGCGGCCCAGCGGTCGAGGTTGCGGCGCATCGTCGGGCGCGCATCGGCCCACTCCGCGCAGATCCGGGCGAGCGCGAGATCGCCCTTCGACAGCTTGGTCCCACCGGAGTTGACGCGGTTGAAGATGTCGACGACGACGTCGACGGTCTTGTCCGGTCCCGAGATCGTCTCGATGTGGAAGTCGCGTTCGAGGATGTTGCGCAGCCGCTGGATCCGGTCGACGTACTCCGGGAACCGCTCTGCGGTCTCGGGATGGTTGGACAGCCGCGCGTAGACGGGCGCCGGCCCCTCGACGAACAGCCCGGTGACGTCGATCCAGCGCGGATCCTCCTTCATCTTGACCGGGCCGTAGAACTCGAACGCCTCGGTCTCGACGTTGAACCGCAGACCGCGGAACGCCTCCGGATCGCCCTCGAAGAACGCCGGCGGCCTACCGCGGATGACGCCGTACAGGGTCGTGACCCGCTGCTGGCCGTCGAGCAGGAGGGAGCGCGTCCCCGTGATCCCGGCCGGTCCACCGCGCACGGCCTGGCCCGCGGCGTCGGTCTCCCAGACGAGCAGGGCCCCCACCGGGTAGCCCCGGTACAGCGACCGCATCAGGCCGCGGACCTGGTCGCGGTTCCACACGTAGCCGCGTTGGAACTCCGGGAGGAGCATCGTCCCCGCATCGATCTGATCGAGGATCGCGCCCAACTTCGCCATGCCGGTGCTTCCCCCTGTTGCCCTCGCCCGGAGGCTTCGTCGATCGCGATCAGGTCGTTACGGGCATTCCCGAGATGTGATCAGGATCAGGGACATCTTCGCCGGACATGAGCCAATCGGACTAGCCGCGCTACGCCTCTCGCGCCGCCCGCTGAATTGCGCCGACCCTGATTCCACCCCTATCACTGCCGTTGGTTTACCGGCATTTCCGTAGGCCGACCGCTGACGGTCCGATGGGAACGATCAGTCCTTCGCCATGAACACTCGCCGTGCCTCGGCATGGTCCGGCGTGGACACGTACGCCTGGCCGACCGACAGCCCTTCGAGCGCCTCGGACATGTTCTGCCCGCCCCTACCCCGCATGAAGCCGGCCACCTTGCGGCTCTGCGGGTAGTTGCAGCGGAAGGCGACCTTCGTGCCGGCGTTGCCGAGCACGTCGGGATGGAAGTCCTCCACCCCCTGGCTCGCGACGACGACAGCGACCCCGTACTTGCGCCCCTCCTTCATGATCTTCGGGAGGGTCACGTCGCGGGCGAGCCGGTGCGCCTCGTCCAGAACGACGGCGAGCCGCAGCTGGTTCGTCTGCCCCCACCGGAACATCTCCCGGTAGACCTTGCGCAGCACGAACGCCCCCGCCGCGCGCTGCACCTGCTCCATCAGGGCGTGCACGTCGATCACGACGCCCTGCCGCAGCAGATCGGCGAACGGGCGGCTCTCGCGCGGATCGGTGAACAGGCCGAAGTCGCTCAGCGGGCGCAGCCGCGCGACCACGTTGCGGATTCGGGCGCTCGTGTCGACCGACGCGATGGCGGTGGCGAGATCCTCCATCGTCGGCCAGACCTCCGGGCCTGCCGACCGCGGGAAGCCCTTGGCCTCGTAGATCGCCCGGATCCCGTCGTAGACGGCGTTGCGCTGGATCTCCCCCAGGCCGCACACGTATCCGACGACCTCGGACAGCTCCCATGCCACCTCGCGGTAGCGGGCGGGATCGTCGAGCTCGAACGGCGAGATCGGCAGCCCCTGCGCGGCGTCGAGGACGGCGGCCCCGCCTGCCGGGGCCGCAGCCATGTCGCCGTGGAAGTCGACGACGAGCGCAGGAAGCCCCTGCTCGGCGAAGGCGCTGAGGATCCGCCGCGTGGTCACCGACTTGCCCTGGCCGGGGATGCCCAGCACGAACAGGTGCGGGCTGCCGGCGGTGCTGATGCGCCACCGGACCTCGGCGGCGTGGGCGTCCGTCCCCAGCACGACCTCGACCGAGGTGGGCAGCTCCGGCACCGGACGCGAGGCCGGGGCGGGAGGCGGCTGCGCCACGCCCGCCCGCAGCGGATCGGTGATCAGAACGGTCGACTCGTCGTCGGCAGGCGAAGCGGACACCGCCGAGGGCACGGCCGGGAGCGGCCCGGTCACCTCCACCGGTGCAGGCCGGACGGCGCGCGGCCGGGGTGACGGACGCGGCCGCGGCGGCACCGGGGACGGGGCGGGTTCCGGGCGCCACTCCGGCACCGGGACGACGGGCACGCCGCGCCGCGACTCGAAACCGAGCGCGCCGAGATCGGAAGCGGTGAGCACGTCGATCTTCACGCCACGGTGCTCGGCCGGGAACCCGGCCGCGCCGGCGAGACTGACGACATAGCCGCGCCGCCCGATCTCCGGCACGAGCGCGCCGTCCTCGACCTTCTCGATCATGCGCTCGACCTCGCCGCGGCGACGGAGGTCGAGCAGTCCCATGGCGAGTGCGCGGTCGGCGTGATGGCGCAGGATGCCGCCGAGGCGGGCGAGCTGGAGCTCGGCGTCGATGCGCGGCGGATCGGTGCGGAAGAACGTGTCATGGAGCATCGCCACGGTCGCATCGAGCTGGTCGACGATGTCGTCGACCAGCGCGGCGGGCAGCGCCGCGGCGCGCCGCGACTTCACCTCGATGCACTCCAGCCGCATCGTGCGAGGCGTGGTCCGCACGAGGATCACGTCGCACCGGCGCACGCTCGCATCACCGCGGGTGTCGCCGAAGACCTCCTGGTGGGCGTCCACGGGTACGATCAGGCACCCGTCGAGTTCACCGCGACGGCGCAGGTGCGCGATCAGCGCCGCGAGGCTGACAGCCTCCGCCGCGAGCGTGGAGCGGCCGACGAGACGCAGCGCGAGCCGCCCGGACACGGTCTGCAGGTGGTCGAGGACGACCCGCACCGAGTTCTCGACGGCGGCCAGGTCGAGCCCGTGCATCGCGTCGGCGAGCAGCCGCTCGACCTCCCCGCGATGCGCGGTGGTCACGGTGAGGCGGGGCCCGAGTCCTTCGAGGAAGTCCGGTGCGTAGTCGAGCAGGTAGGGCGCGCCCACGGTGTCGGGTGCGCTGAAGAGATCGACGCCGAGGTTGCGGTCGAGGGTCACGACCCAGTCGGCGCGTTCGTGGGCGGCCCGCAGCGTGGCCAGTTCGGCCTCGCCGAGCTCGGCGGTCAGGGCGAGTGGCCCGCCCTCGTAACCGAGGGCGATCGCGAGCGCGGCCTGATAGCTGCGGTGCGCGTCGACGGCGTCGACGGCCCCCTCGCGGTTGCGCAGCCGGATGGCCGGCGCCGTCCGCCACTTCGGCTTCGGCGCGGCGACCCGCTGCGTCTGCGCCGGCGTGAGCAGGTTACGGAACGACGTGGCCGGATGCGACACTGCGACCGCCGACACCGACGCCGAGTCGGCGGTCTGCGTCCGGGCGAGATCGGCGACGACGGCGACGTTCGCCGCCTCGCGGTCGGACGCCAGCCGGGTGTGCGGGCGAACGGTCAGCCCGAGCGGCGGCGTCAGGTGCGACCGGGCACCGCTCACCTGCTGCGATGCCACGGCCCGCTGCAGGTCGGTGAGGGCGGGCACGGGGTCGGTGTAGGAGAGGCGGTTGCCGTACGCGGTGATCTCCAGACGGGCGGGCGGCGCCGCCAGCTCCTCACCGGCCTCCGGCTCGCGAAGGACCGACTCACCGAGCGCCCGGGCGAGCAGCTCCCCCGATCCGGCGTTGTAGGCGAGCACGCGCAGCCCGTCCTGGCCGGGGTTGACGGCGCGGTAGGCGGCGAACCGCTCCGCCACCGCGGCCGGTGGCACCTCGGCGGCGACGTCGCGGCGGTCGAGGCCGAGCACCTCGAAAACGGCCTGGACGGCGGCGCCCGGCTCGGCTTCCTCGGCGTACAGGTAGATACCGGTGCCGAGGGTCGCCTCCCGGGCGTAGATGTACGGCAGGCCGTTGACCCCGTAGATCGCGAACGGCAGGTTCGCGGGCGTGACCCGCCGGACCAGCCGGCCGTCGACGGCGCGCCGCCGCTTCGCGGCCGTCCGTCCGACGGTGGACAGCTCCTGCGCCCACCGCGTCAGGGTCGCGTCGTACTCGGCGGCCCAGCTCAGCCGCAACGGATGCACCGGAAGGACGATCACCGCGGCGATCGGCGGATGGCCGACGGTGTCGATCGAGAGCCGGACGGTGTCGAGAGCGAGCAGCGCGGTGCGGGTCTCGTCATCCGGTGCCGAGTCGAGCGCCCGGCGGTAGCTCTGGCAGTAGAGCGAGACCTCCTGCCTCAGCTCCTCGTCCCAGACGAGGGTCTCGGCGACGTGCCGCGGACGGCGGGCGTCGAGCTTCTCGAACAGCTTCCGGCGCCGCTCGGTGAACGTCGGCGGGAGGGGCCCGGACACGGGTTCGAACGCCTCCGCGTCGAGTACCTCGCCCAGCCGTCCGTCGGCCTCCCAGGCGACCGCCCGCCCGCGGGACTGCAGCAGCTGGTCCTGCAGTGTGACGAGGGCCGGGCTCAGCGCCAGCTGCACGGTCCGCCTGCCGCCGAGCCGGACGGAGAACGCGCCGCCGTTCCAGGTCGGGCTGCCCTCCGTCAAGTCGTCCTGGCCGTCGAGGGCTGCGTCGAGCCGCGCGAGGGGAAGCGATTCGGCCGAGGCCCGCCGGGCCGCTCCGGTGACCGGCGCCTCCTCCCAGCGCAGGGCGAACTGCTGGCTCTCGTCGACGGCCTCGCCGCCGTCGCGCAGGAGCACCGGCTGGCCGTCGCGGTCGATCGCGGTCAGCCGCACCACCACGAGGCCGTTGTCGGCGACGTCCTCCTCGGTGACGTCGATGCGGATCGTCGCGCGGTTCTTGTCGCCCTTGACGGATTGCCGGGCGACGGGCGCGGTGTCCGGGTCGCGCAGATCGGCGGGCGGCACGACCTCGAGCAGCCAGCGATCCACACCTGCGGTGGTGGGCGGATCGGTCCGCCAGCGGACCACCACCGAACCCGGCGTGTCCGGCCCGGTCTCGACGTAGGGCAGCTCGCCGGGGCCGTCCTGGCTCAGCCGGGTTCCCGCGCGCAGCGTGCCGTCGTCCTTCAGGAAGGTCTCGAGCCGGACGCTGTTCAGCTCGGTGGGCGCCCGCTCGACGAGCGGCCACACGTCGAACGTGAGCTCCTCGGGCAGGAGCATCGCCGCCCACGACGGTGCATCCGAGAGATCGACCTCGGGCCGGGTGAGGAACCGGGCGATCCGGTCGCGGGCCGGGCCCTCCACCAGCGCGGCCGCCGTGAGCCGGTCAGCCACGGGCGCCACCGCCCGCCCGGGCCGCGCGATCGCGCGAACGCAGGCCCCGTTGCGCGCCAGCCGCCCGACCAGCTCGGGACCGCCGCGATCGGGGATGAGGCCGACCATCCACAGCGCGGCGCCGACGGTCTCCCACGTCGGCTTCGCCGACACCGTGGCGACGAAGCGGGCCCACGCCTCCACGGGGCGGTTGCGGCCGAGCTCGCGGGCCACCTGGCGGACCCCGTCCTGCACCTCCGGGTCCTCGATCGATTCGAGGAGGGTGTCGGCTGCGGTGGCCAGCAGCCGAGTGACGTCGATCCGGGCGAAGCTGTTGTCCAGCGAGCTGGCCGCCGATCCACTGCCGACCGGCACCATCAGCACCAGCGGCCGTTCCTTGCGGTTGCGGAGCTCAATGGCGCGTTCGGCGGGCACCGACAGCTTCCCGTCGGCCTCGTCCGCGCGATCGACCAGCACGTACACGTCGGCGGCACCGTCGGGCAGCAACTCGCGCAGCAGGCCCACGAGCTCCGCCGCGTCCGTGCGGCGGATGCTGTCGATGCGGACACAGTGGCCGGCATCGCGGCCGTCGAGAGCGACCACGATCTGGTCCGCCACGGCGTCGAGGACGAGCGCGGGCAGGGTCGGCGCAGCGACGGAGGTGCTCGTCATGCGGGAACTCCGAGGGGATGGCGGACGATCTGCACGGAGAAGTCGTCCGAGAGGCTGTCGAAGCAGCCCAGGAGCTGCAGTCGCCGGGTGAACGCTTCCCGGTTCGCGGTGGCGGCCTCCCGGGCCTCGGCGCCGTCGAGGAACGCCGGCGGCCGGTCGACGAGGATGCCGAAGCGATGTTCGAGGGCGGCGAGGACGTCCCGCAGCGGCATGGCGGCGCGGTGGCCCGAGCGGTCCGGTTCGACGAACACCGCGAGCAGGAGCGCCGTCAGCAGCTCGTCGCCCGGCGCGTACCGCCACGACCGGCGGTTGCGGACGTCGCCGCGGATCAGCCCGTAGGACTTCTCGATCCCGCCGACCGACCGATACCACGCCGCGGCGTTCTTCAGCGCCATGTCCAGGTTGACGTGCTCCAGGACGTCGAGCAGCTTGTCGAGCTCGGGCACGTCGGAGCGCTGGAGGCGTTCGAGCAGGTCGAGATCCGGGCCGGTCGCATCGGGCGACGACTGCGCCTGGGCCACGAGATCATCGATGCGCGCCTCGGCGTAGGACTCGACCCGCCGATGATCGCGCAGCTGCGCGAGCTGGACGAGTTTCTCGGCAGCCGACAGGCCGGCGCGGCGTTCTGCCTCGCCGGGGATGCGCGGCAGCGCGTTCTCGACGACGACGAACGTCATCCGGTCCCGGAACGCGAGACGGAGCCGGTCCAGGTCGCGGGCGACACAGGCCCGCGCCATCCGGTCGGACTCGGAACCGAGTACGCCGGTGAAGTCGCAGTAGATCTCCAGCGGGGAGGGCGGGGCGGGCCCGTCGGCCATGTCGGGCGGGGCGACGCCGGTGCGCAGCAGCTCGCGGGCGGCCGTCTCGGCGCGCTGGGTGTAGGCAAGCACGCCGATGGACATCAGCGCGGCGAAGCTCGCCATCAACGCGGGGACGGGCAGCCGGTCGCCGTAGACCCGCAGGTGGTCGAGCAGCATCCGGCCGAGGTCCGCGGTGACGCCGGGCAGCGGGCTCTCGGGCGCGGCGGATGCCACCTCGCGCGCATCCGCCATCGCGAACCCCTCGACGAAGCGGAAGGCGAGCAGTGCGCCGATGTCGAGGGCCGAGGGGTCCTCGAGCCGCGGCTCCCACGTCGGGGCCGGCCCGATGCTCAGGCCGCGGCCCACCGTGCGCACCACCAGCTCCCGGAGTGCCGCGACCGCCGCGCCGGGCCCGGCATCGGGAAGTTCGCGGGCCATCGCTTCGAGCACCAATTGGTAGACGACGTCGTCGACACCGCGGTGGCGGCTGCGCTTCACAGGCAGACCGGCCCGGTACGCAGCCAGGGTGAGCGGCGCGATCGCCAGCATCTGCTCGCCGGTGTTGGCTCGCCCGACCGTGCCCATGTCGACCACGCAGGACCGCAGCCAGCCGTCGAGCAGCCCCAGGTCCTTCTTCTCGTCGAACCCGACGATCGCGCCGCTCTCGAGCAGCGCCTGGCGGTATCCGACGTAGTCGCGGGGATCGGTGCGCGACCGGCTCGATCGCCCGCCCTTGACGCACAGCTCGAACAGAGACGGGAGCACCCGGTCGGGATCCACGTCCAGCAGCGAGAAGACCGTCAGCGGGCGGTACTGGTAGGTGCGCAGCGGCACCGGCAGGGTGATCGTCATCGGGCCACCTCCCGGACGATGCGGCCGTCGGCCGTCGCCGTGGCCACGAGCGAGGAGCCGGCACCGTCGACGATCCTGACGGTGCGGGCGGGCTGCAGGCGGAGCCGATCGCCGAAGCTCTGGATCTCCTGCCGCAGCGCCTCCGACGCGGTGTCACCCAGGATCTCGCCATCGGCGGAACGCAGGAGCAGCTCGGCGGTGTCGAGAGTGATCCGCAGCCGCGCACCGGACGGCAGGTGCTGCAGCTCCAGTTGATCGGGGAACGACTCGACGAACGGGGCGGGCCCGCTGAGGCCGGCCAGCCGGAACTCGGCCGCGGGAAGCTCCTTGATGACGACGATCGAGCGGACCGCGGGATCGTCGAACACCCGGTCGCGCAGGGCGAGGTGCCCTTCGTCCTGGTAGCCGACGAACGCGAGCACGCGGGAGACGCCGAGCAGGATGCGGGTGAGGCCCTTGTCCGGCTCAGCCAGTGCGGCCAGGAACTCGGGCAGGTGGCGGTAGGCGCGCACTTCGTGCTCCGCGCCGGGAACCGACCAGGCGCCGAACAGCGCTGCGCGCTTGAGCTGGGTCATCGTGGCGGCGTCCAGCCCGGCCAGGTCCGGCACGAGCGCGCGGTTGTTGCGCGCCGCGCGGGCCAGCGCAGGTGCGGGCAGTGCGGCCGGGTCCAGCTCCGCCCACTCCTGCACGAGATAGTCCCGGCTCGACCGGTCGAAGGCCAGGTCGAAAGCTTCCCGCCCGGGCCGCGGATCCCGCCCGCTCTCGACGTCGTCGTGCACCTCCTCGCAGGACCTGTCCCCTGTGATCAGCCAGCCGAACGCGGACCGGACGTCGCGTACCGTGGCCCGTCTGCGTCTCCGCAGATGGCTGGTGAGCAGCAGCTCCGAGACCGTCCGGCGGGCCTGGCCGGCGCGCAGGACCTCGGCGTTGCGCCGGATCGGGCACACCTCGCGCACCTCGCAGTCGCGGCAGACCTCCCAGCGGTACAGCGCCGTCAGCTCCCTCAGCACGTTGGCCCCGAGCGAGGGCTCGTCAGGATCGGGCATCGCCAGCGCGCGGCGCTTCAGGTCCACGAGCACGATCCGGGCGCCCAGCGGTACTGCCCCGCCGAGGCGCTGCCGCTCCAGCTCGGTCGTCACCTGCGGGTACACGTCGGCGTGATCGACGCAGAACTGGGCGATCCGGCCGTCGTTGGCCGCGAGCAGCACCGTGTGCTCGTCGGCGCCGACGAAGGCCCGTTCGACCAACTCGTCCGAGGTCAGGTCGCCGTGTGACTCCGACGCGTCGTAGACCGCGGCGAACGTGCGGTTCCCCAGCCGGCGACGCCAGCCGGCCGGATCGGAGTGCAGCGTGACCGCGCCTGCCCGGTCGAGCGCCTCGCCGACCTTGACGAGGAACGACGTCTTGCCGTCGCCGGGGTTCCCGGAGAGCACGACGACATCGAGCTCACCGCGGACGATCGCCGGGAGCAACTCGGTGTCGAGCCGGGTCGGCACGTAGGTGTCCTTGGCGAACACGTCGTCGAGCCCGCGGTTGCCCGCGTTGCCGATCCGGCTGTGCCGGTAGAGCCCGCGCAGCGCGGCGACCGTCGGGTTGACGACGCGGCGGCTGCCGGCCGCAGGCGTGATGTCGCTGGCCCGGCGCACCTCCTCGGCGAACGCGCGCGCATCCGACGGGCGATCGGACGGGTCGTAGGCGACCCCGCGGTAGAGGACGTCGAGCAGGGCCTGCCCGTACCGGGCGAGGTGCTCGGCGGTCGGCGGCACGAACGTGCGCCGCTCGTCGATCCCCGGCCCGGCGTACGGGAGCCTGCCGAGCATGGCGTGCAGCACGGCGGCCGACGCGCTGTAGATGTCGGCCGCGGGCGACCACGTGCGCCGGGTCCAGACCTCCGGCGCGGTGTAGGGCGGCGAACCGACCGCCGACTGCGCGGCATCGGCGCGGGAGGCGAGCCCGAAGTCGATCAGGACGGCCTGGCCGTCTTCCCGGACGACGATGTTGTGGGGGCTCACGTCGCGGTGGTAGATCGAGCGGTCGTGCGCGTCGGCAAGGCCGGTGAGCACGTCGACGGCGATGCGGCGGGCCTGCTCCCGCTCCAACGGCGGACGGCCGTTGGTCAGGTCGTGGAGGGTCTCGCCCGGGACGTACTCCTGCACGAGGCAGCCGGGTTCCGGCTTCGCGAGCCGGTCGTGCATGCGGGCGCAGTAGAAGCTGCGCAGGGCAGCCGCGTTGTCGTACTCGGCCCGGACCTGCTCGGGCGTGGTGCGACCCGGCCGTAGGTGCTTGACCGTGCGGCGTTCGTCGAGGTTCTCGTCGTGGGCGAGCCAGGTGACCGCCCAGGCGCCCTCGCCGAGCACCCGCAGCAGCCGGTAGCGCCCGCCGAGCAGCGCCCCCTCCTGCAGGACGTCGACCGGTTCGGGCGTCACCTCCGGTTCAGGTGGGGCAGGCGGTGGTTGCGGGGTCAGCGCCGCCACCGCCTCGGCCGCCGAGAACGTCTCCCCCGGCGACAGCGAGAGGCAGCGCGCCAGCACCGGCCCGACCTCCGGGTACTCCGCGGCCCGGCGACGCGCGAGATCGTGGTCCGGTTTGTCGGTGGGATCGCAGTACAGCCACTGCACCATGCTGAGCGCCAGGCTGTAGAGATCGTCCTCCGGCCGGAACATCTCGATCGGCACACCCGGCGGATGGAAGGCCGCCGACGGGTGCGTGTCGTCGAGCAGGGGCGCGATGGTCTCCGTCGACGGCAGGTGAGCCCGGTCGAAGTCGCGGAAGCGCACCCGGTTCTGCGGGGTGACCTCGATGCTCGCCGGCCGCAGCGCCCGGTGGGTGATCTCGCGGGCATGGACGTCGGCGAGCGCCTGGAAGGCGTCCCGCACGACAGGCACGCCGATCTCCGCCGGAACGCGGTCGGATTCGTCGACGTGGCGGCGTGAGCGGATCAGCTTGGCCAGGCTCTCGCCGTCCGGGGCGACGACGACGGGGGTGACGACGTGGCCCTCCCAGGGGAACCACGGGTGCACGCCCCACGCACGGTCGGCGGCGGCCAGCGCCGTCAGCGCGGCGTGCTCACGGGTGGCCAGCTTGTGCGCCGCTTTCGGATCTGCCGCGTTGTCCACCGGGACGAGGCACAGATCGACCAGCTCACCGGCGGGCGTCCGCGCGCCGTAGACGATCGCGTTGCCGCGGCGCATCGGCTTGCCCTCGACCCGGTACTGATAGATGTGCACCGGCGGCGCCTCGGGCCCGCGGACGTTCAGGCCCAGCAGGAACTCCATGAGCTGCCGGCGCCGCGCACCCAGGGCGGGTGGACAGGTGGCATCGAGCCGCTGGAGGGTGGCTGCGGCCTCGTCGAGCCGCAGGACGACGTCCTCGCCGAGCCGGTCCGCGCCATCGAGAACCAGGGTGCGATGCGACATCAGGATGTGCCCGCGGACGACCCGATGTCCGCGCGGGAACGCCCGCTCGATCTCCCGCCAGTCCCGGATCCGGCTCTTGATCCGTCCCGCCAAGACCTTGGCTGCATGCTGCACCTGTGTGTTCGGGCTGTGCCGGCGATCGCCCCCGACGTACCAGGCGACCTCGTCGACGACGACGTGCGGCCCCCACGACTTCTCCTCGAGGACGTACACCGCTCGCGGAGAGACGACGATCAGATCGATGTCGACGGTCCCCATGCCGTCCGGTACGTTCCGCCCGGCCACGATGTCCCAGCCTTCGGGCAGCTCCGCCGCGAGCCTGCGGGCCGCGTTCTCCTCACCGGGGCCGTGCCAGTCCCCCAGAACGTGCAGTCGCGCCACGTCGTCTCCCCCACACGATCAACACCTGACCGGAGGATCGACTCCGGTTCCCCGACCGTGACGCGACCGACCGTAGCGGAATGTACGCACGGAGCAGTTGCTACCACCGAACGGGGTCACCGAGCCTGCTCCGCCGGCACGCCGCAGCAGTGCCGCCCGAACAAGATCGGACGAAAGCCCATTCGTGAAGATCCGGACGATCGTTACGGAGGGCTGATCGAGCGGTCCGGGCATCGGAACCGCGTGGTCTGCACCGAGTAACGGCACACCGACGAGCGACGACGTCCGGGTGATCGTGAATGCGACCGTATGCCAGCTCCCCGACGGTCACCGATCCCGGCGGCGAGCGCTGTCTGCTGCACAGGAGGTTCGACGGTGACCACGGCGGCTACCGAGCTGCTCCGCGACACCGACCACGCCTGGGCCGTCGTCGACGTCGAGACCTCGGGCTTCGACCC
>Ga0065720_1019452_pt1 | contig 25863 bp, 28 predicted proteins | sample Thericmetagenome_FD_59107 | JGI IMG/M metagenome (GOLD analysis project Ga0065720, IMG submission 59107) | Thermophilic microbial communities from the Joint Bioenergy Institute, California, USA of rice/straw/compost enrichment - eDNA_2 v2... | ecosystem: Engineered > Solid waste > Grass >... | reverse complement strand
AGGATGATAAAGTGTATCGAAATGATCAAGCAGCCCCTTTTCTTCTGAAAATGTTGCAAATTGCAAATCGTGAAGCCAAGTTGAGATATCTGTGAGAGGGTTGGGTCGAATTAGTGACCAAAAGCAAATAAAGGTTTTCCACTGTTACTTGGAAATGAGACCCATAAGCCTAAGCCAGATATCTTATTCAACAAACCTCTGGAAGTTTTTTATATCCTCTTTTTTTTGTTGGGTGCTCTAGAGACAGATATTTCTTTTCATGATAAAAATTCTATATTGCTCTTTCCCTTTTTCGAGTCTTCTACCAATAAAGCTACACAAAGTCCCTCTTCCTTTACCGAACACATTATTAAAGTCAACAAATACTTTGATTGTGTTAATGTAGGTTGGAATTGAAATTGTATGAAGATTAAACTTCTGGAGTATGGGATGATTTTCAGGCTTCCTGAGTGGTAGAAAGGGAAAATCAAAGAGTCGATCATAGTATGTAAACCCTCCAAATAATGCCACTTCATCTGGCAGAGACTCCTTTAAAGCTTCTTGCCCATTTAGAAAACGATAAAGGATATAATATTCTAAAGGTATTTTTTGATAATGATCAATGATAGTTGTCTCAACTTCTCTTCTAGAAATTTTATTGTTCCAATAGTTGTCTTCCAAAAAGCCTCTAAAGTCATCATGTGCAATTTTATTCAGTATTCCCTCTAACCATTTCCTGATTTGAGTATAAGTCTTGTAGATAGCACGAAAATTGTCTCTTGCTGAACCATTTGGAACCTCTAGTTCGGTTATTAAATTGATAGGAACATAATTCTTGATTTGATCTCTCCATAAAGTTTCCTCATTTAAAAGAAGCGTAAATATTCTTGCAGATGAAACTATATTCATAATGTCTTTCACATCTAGAAAAGAACAGATCAGTAACTTCAAGTCTTTAGTAATCTTTTCAAGTGTATGTAAAGACTCCATCTTTTAATTATTGAACTTAAAAATAGAAAATCCTGGAGTATTTAGAGCTTTCTGGACTTTTTCAATTGACTATAATAGATACAAAGAGAGCCATGCTACACTAAATGTAATTCTCAATCATCTCAACAAAAGGTATCATAAAATAAGACCATAGGATATGTTCACCAAGACTACAAATCTAAAAGGCTTAATTTTCGAATGTTAAGATATATTGAAGATATATTTATTTAAGAGTTAACAATCTGAAATAAAAAAGTCCACCAAAGGAGACATGTTAGGTATTATTGCCAGAAGTATATTGATCATTTAGACAGGTTTAAAAAGATTCTTGTCATTATGAAAGTTGCTAAGTATACAGCACTTCAAATGGATGTCATGAAAAGCACTTCGCAACATTTAGAAGATCTTATTCGTAAATTTGAAGTTTCCAAAACTAGACACGAAGTTAAATGCCATAATATATTGACTTCGATGAAACTCTATGGACTTGATTTTGACTTCAAACCTCTAAGTGAACTAAACTCCAGAATAAAAGATTATGATCTGGTGGTTACTCTCGGAGGAGATGGAACATTTCTTAGAGCAGCCAGTTTTATTCTTGATGGCACTCCAATCATGGGAATCAATACAGATTCAGAAAGAAGTCACTGCTTCTTTGCTAGTTATAATCCTCGTGTTTATTTAATTGACCCTAAAATGATTTGGTCAAAGATTTCTGAGAAAGAGTACACAATAATTAAAAGGACTAGAATTCAAATTGTTTTCCATCGTCCAACAGCTGAAGGGGAAAAGTTAGAGCCGTGGGAAGGTGTATATGCCCTAAATGAAATTTTGTATGCTGATCTTGATGTTGGAAAATCAAGCTACTTTCGTTTATCAGTCGATGATAAGGAGTTTGTTCCTTACAAGTCAAGCGGAATTCTAGTTTCTACAGGTAGAAATAATTCTTGACCTCATTTACTTTGTAGGAAGTGGCTCTACAGGATGGGTTCGAAGTGCCATGAACCTCGAGTCTGATTTAATTAGAGAAATAATCTGGGAAAAAGAGAAGAAATGGATTGATGATAATGAAGCTAGATCACTTTCACAAAAGCTAGCTTCAAATTATAATTTTAAAACAGATGACCAAAACTTCCTGTATTATATTAGAGAGCCTATCATTCAGACTGAAGAAGATAGAAAAAAATCTTATAAAGGATTTTCCAAAAAGATCAAGCTTCAATCTATCATGGGAAATTCCATCATTGTTGTTGATGGTGGAATGGCAACTCGGCAAGTTCCTTTTGGAGCAACCTTTTCACTGACTGCAGCTCCTATACCCTTAAATAGTCTTCATTTAACTTTTTAGAATTAATCTTCTTCTGTATATTAATCTTCTTCTCTTATTGATATTTGTAAGAAAGTGATTTCTAAAAAATAAAAATTTAAAAAAAGTGCTTAACAGACTAATTCTTCTTTATGTCATATAATCCTAATCATCATCCTCACCCAAGTAATCTTTTTGCAAGTTGTATAATTACAAATTTAGGGCATCCTGGAGACGATTATCTTGATAAGGAGATGAGCAGACTTCAGAGAGAAATTAAATTATCAGATAAAAAGCAAGCCGAAAAGAACATTAAATCTCCAAAGCATAGAGAAGCCCTTCTGCCACTTCAGAATGCGTTAAATGTAAGTCGTCAGTCAAGACTCGGCGAAAGCAAAATGAATGAGGAAGATAAGTCTAGACTGACCAGTATCTCTGATAAAGAAAAGAATAATCGTCAGAAGGTGATGCAAAATTTATCTGTAATTATGAATAAAAGTTTTGAAAGCAGCGATGATTTCAAGTATATCCTCAAAAAGATTTTTGTTTTTTATGTCTCTTTTGGGGATCGCCTAAATGCAACACATCTTAAAGCTAATAAGCTTTACAAAATGATGCATGATTCTTATATCATGGATGAAAATATTACAAAGAAGAACTTAGATATTTTGTTCTGCAAGCACAGCAAGAATGCTCCATCCATTGATTTTGAGAGATTTCTGTCTTTGATTCTTAATATTGCTGCTATCAAATATCCCTCTTTGGAACCAAAGGAGGCTTTCTTCGAATTATTTAACAATTTCTTAAAGCCCTTGTATAATAATCTATATACAGAGACTGATCTGGGAGAATTTGATGTGATCTCAAAACAAGCAATTGACACTGATGTCATTCAAATTATCTCTCATATTTCACCAGTAATATCTAAATTGTATCGTTCCTATTTTGATGCTGAATTTTCCAAACTTGGATCAAAAGAAACTCGGCAAAAGAGTGAGGCTGCACTTCTACAGCTGTTGAAAGACTTTGATATTTGTCCTGCACTAACCAATGTTAGTGTTGCCTATTCATTGATGCAAGAAATACTTGACACACCCAAGAAGGAACTTACAGGAAATGTTATGAGTCAGCTGAAGTTGGATAAAGATGAAGGTAGGGAATTCACACTCTCCAGATTTTTGGTATATTTAGCCAAATTGTCAAACATTGCATACTCCAAGATTGAAGACGAGCAAATTGATTCTGGAGAGCTAACTCAGGCTGAAAAGCTGTTAATGATGCTTGAGAGAATGGAATTTTCGAATGGATTTATTAATTTTGAGAAAAAGATCTGTACAACCCATAACGCTTCTATTGCTTTGGTTCCTTCTAGAGAATTTATGACAAAGGTAATTAGTTTCATTTTCATATTCTAAATTTATCCAGCTTTATCAGAATAACCCCATTGCCATCTTGACAGATAATGACAATAGTTCATCTATACATGAGCCTCAAGTCAATAAATCTCACATGGAGAATAGATTAGCAACAAGCTCACGAATGTTAAGTCCAAGACAGACAACCAAGAGAACTGACATCTCAACAAAGACTGGAAATACAAACAGTTCTTATCTTGGGAACAGAAGCAAGACTCCAACCAATAAATCTATTTTAAATACCTCAGTGGAATTCAAGCCTAATACTGCCAAGGTATTTGAGCATAATAAAAACTTCTTACAAAATCTGTTCAAAAGCTATTGCACTCATTCAGGTGGTATGGATGCATACAAGATGAAATCTATAAGAGTCATTAAAATGATGAAAGATGCGAACATCCTTAAAGTAAATATATTATTTAATTTGCCTACAACATCTAAGGAAGGGGAAACGCCTATTACTAATAGCCCTAATAAGAGAGCATCGTCAAAACATTTAAGAAGTATCTCCAAAGATCTAAATACAAAAAGGAGACAAGTTGATATTCGTGATCTTGATTTATTCATTGTTCGTCTTATTTCCTCAAATCCTCTTCGATCTTCAACTGCATCCATGAACAAAAGCTGTGAATTTTTGAGTCCCACTCATAGAGATGAAGAAGGATTCCAGTTCCAATTTAAAGCCCAAGGAAAGCTTGAATTTAATCAATTCCTGAAAATCATTGAATTCGTTGCCATCAAATTATATCCTGAACTTGATGATGATATTGCAATCCAGTGTTTAATTGAGAAACATCTTGCTAATCTAATTGATCAAGATAGAGAGAAATCTGATCAAGTAGATACTAAAGGATACTTAAAGAAGCTAATGGAATTATTGAAAAATCAAGCAGTGGTATTTGATCTCTCTCAATCCAAATAACAATTTAGATTGATGTGCTTGGAAAACTAAAAAAATCCTTGCATCCTTATTTTATTTATTACTGTAAAGATGGAGATATGATGAACTTTGAGCAATTCCTCAAATTCTGCAGAGAATTTGAAATCTTCCCCCAAATTTTGCCAAGAACAAAATTAATGGAATTATTTTATAATCTTGCTTCTCTTTATCCTTTACTGTTGAAAGAGAGAAATCCTTCCTTGAGTGTTATTCAAAATACTAATTTTGAAGAGATGGAAAATCCCTTAATTGACGAAAATCTTTTCGTTGAAGCCATTGCCTTATGTGCTTCAGAAATTGATGACACCTATAGCACTCATATTCTTGACAAGGTATGATAGGCTTTAAATATTTAAACGATTAGCTCGTTTATCTATTGGAAAGAATGGGAGAAGCTTCTGGTCCAAAAAATGTACAAAAAACATTTAGAATATCAGCGTAACTTTTTACAATAGTTTTATCATTTTTAAATAGACCTATTGATAATCAAAAGGCCACTTGGGAAGTTGTAAATTACATCAAGACTAAATATTCAGAGCTTCTTGCAGGAAATAAAATTCAGTCTTCTAATAAAAGGAACTATGATTTTGAGAATCTATTCGCAAAGTAGATAGCAAAATAACTTGGGAAAAGATGAATCTTCTGTACATATCATATGGTAAATAATCTTAAGCTTTAGTTCTGAGATCGTTTTGCCATTTTATATTCAGTTTCTTCTAGTATTTTTTTCCATTTATTAGACTTGTTTCACAATAAGATTTATTTTTCAATAAAATGGGTTGCAGAGTGTCACGCTCTGACAAAGCGATATTAGCTTCTGTCCCACAAGAGTAAACTATGATATAATTCGATTCATCCATTAGTGATGTTATTCTTCCTGAAAAGCGAAAGAAAACAAATGCAAACCAACCTTTATTAAAAACAACAACTGTTGATGAAGAGCTTAGAGGGTTTGAAGACGAAAATATATCCCCCACCAACTCCAAGCATTCATTACATCTTCCAATAGGATCTAATAAGCCAAGCAGAACAGATATAGATTCGACTGAAAGAGCTCCTACTCTTAAATTAAATAGCAACAGTTTCCAAGACTTTTCTTTTAAGGGCGCTAGTATGGAGTCATCAATCGATAAAGAAAAAGATATAACAATACTAAATAGCTGCTCTAAAAATGAAGTCATCAGTACAGCCAAGACGCAGAGATCATATACCCCCATTTTCAAGCCATCGCCATTCTTGTTACAAAAGAGGAACTCAGAAAAAAGCTTAATCGAAACAAAGAATAGTCAGAATGTTGAGAAGAACTTGAGCGAAGGTGATAAGACTTCAGATCCCAAACCTTCAAGTTCATTGCAACATTTAAAATATGACAGTGGAACTGAGACTCCTAAATTTACAGGAAATAGAAAAAAGGAAAAGCTTATGACTTTTGCAGCAGCTGCTGATAATATGTTTAAATTTGGTAATGTTTTAGACCTCCAAGAGAGCCCTGAACAAATTCAAGAAGAGGATTCACAATTACAAATAAATCAAACAAGTACTCCAAATGATAATCATCCAATCACTCTTAAACAATCCAAATCCCAGCTGGAGGAGCCTGCCATCTTAAATGACAATTCAATGGCTTTAGAAAAGGAAGTTATGCAGCAATCATTTAAGGAATCACTTCTAAAGAAAGGAGAAAGCTCTAAAACAATTACTTCAACATCCAAAAGCATTCCAATCCCCACTGCGACCTCTATTGATTTAATTACAAAGGAAATGATGAAGAGCACTAATGTAACTTCAACTAGAGATGATAAAGCCACTCCTAACGTTGAAGCAAAGTTTACAGTTAATCTTCTCGAGTTCGTGAGGAAAAAAGAACCCCAGAAGGATTATAGGCCATATGTAACAACAACAAGCATCGAGAATATAACTGAGGAGAGAACAAAGCCATCCGAGCAATTTAGACAAGAAAACAAAAATTCACAAAGTCAAGCACCCATCACTGATATTTCAACTACTGAGAAGAACCCTCGAAAGAACTTACTCACATTAGCAAGAGAAGAAGCTGCAAACCCCAAGAAAACAAAGGAGTTTAATTTAAATCTCGAGTTATTTGGTGATTCTGAAGGGCTTTCACCTATTCATAGCGGAAACGCTCAACCACTTGGACTCGCACTCAACCTACAAGGAAATCCTCTCTCTGGAAGAGATTCATTTGTACTTGATAAAACCATCTACAATGTTGAAGAAGGCATTCCAATCATGGATTTAGATAAATACTCTTTCTATGAAAATCTCAAAGCAGTTGAGTTTAACGAGAAGAGCTTGAATTATTCTCTGGAAAGGAAAGATGAAGATGAACCCAAGAAGCAGCTATTAAACATTCATCAAACAGGTGGATCCCGCAGAAATCTGTTACAGGCACCACATTACTTCAAATCTAAAACAACTCATCTGGATCCACTGGGCACCAATGAAACTGAGAGCTCACTAGTTTTGAGTCAGAAAGAAAAGGGTTCTGTGGAATCTTTAGCATCAACAACTAATGTAGGAAGTGCCGGGGAATTTGACACCCAAGGAGGGAACCACCTTCGACCTCCGGGGCAGTTATTAAATACAAGTATATTTCAGGGGATTAAACCATCACCAAGCATCTTTAAAAAGTATCAAAGGACCAAATCACAAGTTATCGAAACAAATCATTTGGATAAAACCATTGATGATGAAGGACAAAAAAAGATTAATCAATATGTCCTTGTCAAAGAATTAGGGAGGTATCAAATGAAATTATTTCTAATTTATTAATTAGAGGTGGGTTTGGAAAGGTAAAACTAGGGATAGATTCATCATCCAACCAACAATTTGTAACTTGTTTTATATTCAAAATCATACTTTCAGGCCATCAAAATTGTAAACAAGGCTAAGCTTAAAAGAAAGTTATTGAGCAAAACCAAATCAGCCTATACACAAGTGGAGACTGAGATTGCTATTATGAAGAAACTCGTTATCTTACTTAGTTTCAATTGTCTAATTGAGTAGGATCATCCAAATATTGTCAAACTGATAGAAGTTATTGATGATCCAAATGATAATAAACTATATCTGGTTATGGAGCTTATTAAAAAAGGTGCTGTCTTATCAAAAAGTTATTGGAAGCATGAGGCTCTCAACTTTCCAGATTTAGATGTCACAGAAGGCTCTCTGCATGAAAATCAAAGAAAAACTTTGACAGAACAAAGAGCGAAGAAGTACTTTAGAGATTTAATTCTCGGGCTTGACTACAGTATTGCATCATTCTCAATAAATGATATTTTAGTGCATAATTATGCAAATGTTATTCACCGAGATATTAAACCTGAAAACCTGCTAATTAGCGAAGATGATGTGTTAAAAATTTCTGACTTTGGAGTTTCCCATTTAATGGAAGAAAATGACTCCGACGTGCTCAAAACAGATGCTGGAACAAAATGTTTTTTGGCTCCTGAGGCTTGGCAAGGTATAAACTAAGTTGTTATTATATTTATTTGAAGGTAAAACCTACCATGGTAAGCCTGCTGATATTTGGGCTGCTGGAGCAACTTTGTATTATTTCATAGTTGGACGTCCTCCATTTTATACTTTCAGCCATCAAGAACTTCGAATGAAAATACTGACAGAAGCGTTAGTTTTTCTCTACAAAGAAATTGATCTATTAGTGTGAGTTTCCCATCAGAAATGGAGATAAACCCTAAGTTAAAATCCTTGATCCTAAAATGCTTAATAAAAGATCCAACTGCCCGTGCAACAATTGAAGATATCAAGGTAATTTAAATAGAACTTTTGTCAAAATCAAGATGGATCCATGGCTCACCGATGACGGAAAGAATCCTCTTGAGAATGAATCTCATGATAGATCATTCCGAATTACTGATGAGGAAATTTCTACAGCTATAACACGCTTAAGATTCAGGGGTATTGTCATGTTAACAGCGAAATTCAAGAAAATATTAAATGATACCAGGACAACCCTCGAGAAAAGAAAGACTGAAGGTACTCTGTTATTTTCTTTATAACTCTATTAGATCTCAATGGGATTAATCTGGCCACACGTACCAAAGAATAATAAAACTAATCATTCTTTTGCAACTGAGATTCTATTTTATTTAATCTTGTTTTGTAACCTTTCTCTTAGTCTTTTTACATTGTTCAATTATCTATGCTTCTCCGCATTGATCCAAAATTCCGCAGTCAGTCTGAACTTCAGAAAGAGAAGTACATCATAACCAAGATGTACAAGATAACAACACCTAGAGTAAAAACAGCTGGAAATCCTAATAATGCTCTCCAGCAACATCCTTCTAAACTCCAAAAAGTCATACCTGAGCCAAAATCCTCTTTGTTAAGCATCGCTATGGAAAGAACTGGAGATAACGTTGGATATAAAACCTTACCGGAGTTCAATTCTCCAATCAATAGAAAGGGAAATATCGTCTTGACACCTAAAGATAGAGGACTTTCAAGACTAGGTGTGGGTGATGCCCTGTTTACACCAGGAAGAAGAGAATACTCCAGTCAAAAAAATAGTCCTAAAACAGATCATTTTGGGCTGTTCTCTGATAGCCCATTAAAACTATCACCTCATGCTAATCAGACCTCATCAATGAATAATATCCCTGTTTCTTCCCCACAAAAGAAGTATTTTTTTCCAGAATATGGTTCTGGAATTTGTTCACCAAAGGATGAAACTAGACAAATGTATGGAAGCTATATTCTTGACAATCATATGAAGTATACAATTAGATACGAACCTCTAAGATCTCGACAACAATTGATTAAAGAGTCGGCCATCCGAGACCTTAATCAAATCAAGGAGAGATATAGGATAGCCAAACATAAACGTATAGGATTAAAGTCTCCTAGTAGAAAAACTATGAGTCTAAAGAACATCAATGAAGTAAATATTGCCCCAAAAGATAACATCCTCTCAGAGGAAGATGAATTGAAAGTTAAGCTTTTGAAAAAGAAGATTAACATATCATCTTTGTTCAGTTCACCAATAAGCACTGATGAAGAAAAGAAAGCTTTATTCAAACAACTTCTTCTTGAATATCACCCTGACAAAAAGAAATATGATAAAAGATTTTCTGACGAGATTTTTGATTTCCTCATGAATAATAAAGCCTCTTTTTTGGGGAACACCTTCTTATAAATTCCATTTGAGGATCGGGGAAGATACTGTATTATATTTTGATACACTATTGGTTACTTGTAAACAACATTTGTTGATTGATATCAATTTAATACCAAGAAGTAAATATAGACAATTTGAAACAAGGGGATTTATGGTTTGAAAAATGTTCTCTTGGTCTATTATAACCTAGAAAAAGTATTTGGTGGTTTGAAGAGCTCAGGTGGAATCTCAATCTTAGACAATGACTTGGGTCTTAACTCGAAATTGCACTTTAATAAGAAGTTAGCCAAAGGATCAGTAAAATCTGCATCAAAGTCAAATTCGATATGATCCATTCCTCGGGGAAGAACAAGCTCACATGGGCCTTTGCAAGCACCTAAACGAGTGTTATTATATTTTATTTTTTAATGTACTGTTTAACTCTTGAGAATGTTTGTAAGGTATAAGTGTATCTTTTAATCCATGCACTAAGAAAGTTGGACATGTGACTCTGGACATGCATTCAAGATTATTAAATCTCTCTTTGACAAAATATTGAACCCACTTTCCTGCCATATCTCTTACAACTGCTCTTATAGAAGTGAATGGAGACATCAAGACAAGTCCACCAACATTTTTTCTAGAAGCGAGCCAGGTAGCTGGACCACTTCCAATTGAACGGCCAAAGAGAATAATATTTTTGGGATGAAGTCGTAGCTTTGTGACTAAATAATCAAATACGACTTCAGCGTCAGTTTGAATCTGAGTTTCTGAAGGAGATCCTTCATATATGCCATAACCAGGATATTCTACAGCAAGAACGTTAATCTAATAATGTTATTCAAACATTATGAAATCCTTACATCAAGCCTGTCTCTCACATGAGACAACAGACTGTATGATAGATTTACATCCTCTCCATTCCCATGAAAATATACCATGATATTATTTGTATCAATTGATGCTTTCAGGAATAAGCAAGGGATATAGTATTCTATTTGTTCGTGAGGAGAGCTGAATTTATTGAAATCAATCTTGACTTTTTCTTGGTTTCTTGAAGTTTTAGATCCTCCATTTGAGCGATAGAGCATTTCATATTCTCGACTCAGCATTCTAGCTGCCATAAAGATCTTTTCGGAACCAACATTATGCCTAGGCAAGCACTTTGTTTTATACATATGAAACATTTTTGGGGAGCTGACCTCTTGAGCATCATCAGGATATTCCTCAACTGACTCAGTATCAATTGTTATTTGTCTCTCAGGTTTCAAGGTCTGAGAGCGAATTGGCTTAGTAGACTTCGTAATTCTCTGCATATGAGGTCCAGGACAATCTCGTTTGATATCAGTGCATAAAGTTATCTTATCTATTCTCAGCGATGGCTTTTTTTCGTGTGCTACTGGAAGAAAATCTGTCTCTTGTGTTAGAGAATGGTCATTAGTTGCTGCTGTACTTGCTTTGGAGTTCTTATTAGAAATTTGAGAATTTTTAAAGAATCGTTTTTCAGTGTTTTGTTGTAAGAACCCCTGAGGTACATCGTCTACAGAAAAACTAATTTCTGCAGAACTTGGTGGAGATTCATTAATCTTTTTTGAATCTTTAAGAAGTTTGAAGTCAATTTCTTCAAACAATTGTTGCGTCCCTTCTCTTGGATCTCTTGGTTCATCAATCATATCACTCATATCTAGGAAAGAAGCTTGGTGATCCACAGGGGTAGGTTTATTCTCAGGAACGAATAGAAATCTATTCTTCTTATTCTTAATGGCTGAGCTTTTACTTCCGCTTTTGCTCTGTTTCTTGTTTGGATTATAATCAAATTTAGTAACAGTAGAACATGGAGTCTTGTTATATGATTGTCTGAGGGAATTCTCTTTACTGTCTAAAGTAGGAGTCTTGGGCATAGTCTTTTTTGATTTAGCTAGAGGAATTGAATGTTTTTTGAATTCATTTGCATAAATTTGGCTTTTATAATGCTTATCTTCAAATGGTTGTGTTTGAAAACGTACTAGAGAGTGACTTACTCTTTGGTATTTGGGAATCCAAATCAATTGTCCTTTTAGAGTGTCAATAGAATAACTACACTTAGGTGCAGGAAATAAAATAGAGTTCAATTGCATCCTAATTGTTATTTTAATAATAAACAATATCAAAATAAGTTGTTAGAATCAAAACTTCCTGAGAATTTAAAAATGTGACTGTTAAATTCAAAATTGTGATTTTAGATGATATCTGCTTCATAAAGATATGCAGAATATTTCATTCACAATTAAAAGATTTCAAATAAAGTACTAGAGCGATCAAGATTATTACATTAGTAATAGATAGATAAATTACATCTATCAGAATATGTTATAAGATCACAGAGACTCAAATAATCATAACTAGAGACAGAGAGAGACAGAGAGAGCAAGCTTAAAATTTATTTTCTTTTATGAGTGATGGTAGAAATCCTGATCGCAAATGATTGGTTTCATTTAGCCTACGACTTTCATTGCTTTTGGAATGTCTTATTATTTCTACTTTGGCTAAATTCAAACCTTTTCTTCCTGCTATATTTAAATTCATGTCTCTCTGACTCAGAGGTGCACGAAATGAGAAATTTTGTGTCATTCCCAAACTTACATCGGTCTCCTTTGCTTTTAATTCTCTAAGCATCTGAGCTCTTCTGAATGAGGAAGGTTTAAATACTGGAGTTTTTGGTTCAGCTGGTTCAGAAAATATTCTTCCTCCTAGAGCATTAATTGAACTAACATAAAGTTACCTCTATTGCTTAAAATAGGTGGAATATTTTCTTTATCATCATCACACTTAGGATTTCTATTAATTAAGTCAAGACTTTTTTTTGTTCGAATTTCAACAGAGTTAGGAGCTTCTTTGATATCTCCAAAGGTCATTTGAGACAAAGCTCCAATATTATAGTGTTGAGACATATCTTTTCCTTGAGATCCTCTTTTAGAAACTATATCCCTTAGCTTTGTTTGAGAAACAAGGCCTTGACTTGAATTTCTCTCCGTCAACCTTGAACTTGAAATGACCACAGAATCTTCATCTTCGATGAAGCGAGATCCAGCAGAGAGAAGGTCTTTATTTGAGAAATAATGTTGAAAATGTTGCAAAAAGTTCTCGATTTCTCCGATTGCAGGTTTATTGCTTGTGAACTTCATGGAAATTTCAAAATCATAGTCTTGATCAGAATCTTTTTTTGCATCTTCATAAAAGAAATCTTTAGGAAAGCCTTTTGAAATCTTTGGAAGAAGTTGACGAGATCTTTTATGAAATCCATTACATTGCTTCAATCTAAAAATATGAATTCAAATCAGAACGCAATACGAGGTTGTGATCTCATTCTGATTGTATGCCATTTTCTTACTAATTTGATTTTAACAATCAAATTTTTTAATTTTAACAACTAAAACGCGCTTTGGTTTCATCTTAAGCAATACCTAGCCAAGATAATTTGAGATTACATTCATTCTGTGTCTCATCTAAGGCAGTTCTTGGAGCCATTTCAACAAAATGCTATCAAAGAATAAAGAATGAAAATTTAAAGCTAAATCGCTGAACTTCCTTTTCCATTATATTGTGCTTTTAATTCAATTTGAGAATCCCTCTTCTTCAGATAAATTTCCCAATAGGATTTTCATTTTGTCATCTAGAATGAAACTTAATCTATTTTTTTGATATTATTTTATTTGATTTTGAAAGAAACCTAGAATGGTAAATCCATATCATTAAGGCCTCAACTTTTAGCCCCCCAGAAACCAACCTCCACCAAAGAAACTTACAAAGAAAGAGTTATTAGGTTATTTGCATTAATATAGTTCTTCATTCAGTAGAATTACAAAAAGAAGAACAAAGAAAGAAGGAAGAAGAAGAGAGAAAGAGGCTCGAAGAAGAAGAAAAGAAAAGTACCCACATAAAATATAACTAATTACTCTAAAGGAGCTGAAGAAGAACGAAAAAGAAAAGAACTTGAAGAACAATTAGCTGAAGAAGAAAGAATTAGACTCCAGAAAGAAAAAGTACTCTTGGTCGATAGATTAATAATTGTTGAAGGAAGAATTGGAGTCCTTCTATGTCCAAGTGAAGGGAAACAGCTTACTTTATGAAAAGAAAACTAAAGAAAAAGAAGACTGGGAAAAGTATATTAATTGCAGTCCAAAGCCAGATGTTTCAAAAGAAGCTGATATTACAACTTATATTACTCTCTATAAAGAATCAAACAAAATCAAAGATTTAAGCTTAAAAGAAGTGATTGCTGATTGTCAGTACACTGAAGAAGTAATAATACTTAAAAAGAATGTAAAAGAGAATAGCTTGTAAATGATCTTAACGAAATAATGACTCGAGCCTTGGCAGACGAGCATTTTACAAAAGTGAAATGGGCCAAGAACTACATCAATCAACTAAGACAAATCAACTATAGAAAACTTGATGAAGCAACGTCTTATGTTATCAAAGTAATTTCCTATGTTTATGACTTATTTGAAAGAATGTTGATTTATTCCATCAGGAGGAAGTGAACAAAAGTCGTCCAAAAGATAATCAATCCAAATATAATGTTAGCAAGGCTGATGCTCATGGCCAAAAAATGTTGGAAATCAATATCGCTCATAGTTTCAAGGACATCAGATACGGAATTTGGATCAATCCTAATGCCAAACCAGGATTTAGACATAAGCCTATCGACTTTGGAGAAACTATGATTCAAGTCGAAGTGCCTAAGCCCATGCTTACTTGGCAATTAGTGATGAGAATAATCTGGTATAATTATGATCCTTTCGCCACAGAAAATTATACTAAAGACTTTGTAGTGGTATTTGATTATGTTATCATTCTATAATTCTAGGGAGGTGTCCTTGATGTTAGCTGTTTCTACTTCCTCCCACTTCCTAAAGAAGAAGTTAAAAGTAATCATAGTAGTATAGATCTTAATTGTTAGGCTGGACTTTGAAAAATGAGTATGAAGTCAATGACTCTCTTCAAAAAATTCAATACCCCAGTACTGATTCAACGGGCCCTCTCACAGCGCAAAATACTTATCCAGTCAGAGTATTTTATACTCTTCCTCCTAATTTCTTTATCTTGCCCAATGATCCCATCAGAGTTGCATCCTATGATGTATAAACTTCCTTCCTCTTGATCTTATTATCTTTCTAGTCCAAGAACGGATGGACTACTGATCATATAGAGGACGTTAAATATGATTACGAGAAGAAGTTGCTAACTTTTAGTACCTCAAGATTAGCCCCACTCGCGTTCATTCAAGTAAACAGAAGAGTATTGTTTGACGTTGATAGGACAGATGTACTGACTTCCCCTATACTAGTTGGAAGTTAAGATGTGTTGATGAGCAACGAGCAATTCTTGATATCACAGGTAATAAATAACGACATATTCAACTAATTTGAAGGAAAACGTCAGCATCTCAAATTCGAGATAGGAAGCGGTTACGTGATGCTGAAAGATAGAAATGAGCCTGAATTGTCCCACATCGCCAACAAGAAACTCTCGCCTGCTACTTTATTAAATGTAAGTTCAAGTTCACTGAACTGAAAAATTAGGAGCTCTACAAATGTGGAATTAATCTTATGCCAGTTGAGCAAGATGCTGAAATTGCTGGAATCACCAAAAAGGTTTTCCCTTTTCTTTTTTATTTATTTTCTTAGAACTTCGAAGTTGAATATAAGGCTATTGTTGATGTCTGCTTTGCTGTCAGAGCCTTTTTCATAAAATCTTCTAAGTGGAACATGGCCATTTCTTCTGATAGAGTTTTGGTCAGAATTCGCGAAAACTTGGAGTTTGATTTAGAATTTGCTGAAGACCAAGAAAAAGATTGGAAGTCAGTGGTCTTCTGGGATAATAAATGTGCTTGTATTAAAGCTAAGGACTCTGCAGAGACTTTGAATGATAATCTCCTTGATGATACTGAAGTAGATTCATTGGTCAATCAAATAATCGTTCTAGACACATTTCAATTTGGAAACTCTTTTAAGAATTCATGATCTGACATTACCAGAAGCACTTGATAGAATGAAGAACTTAGATTATATCGGATTTATTGACACACTTAAAAGATTCTTAAAGTTAACCCGTATTCTTTCATTTACTTTGAGTTAACTATGTTATGCATATATGTGAAAACCTGCAAATATACTCAGGAGAATAATGATTAAATAAGAAAGATCATGAGAACTCAAGATGAATTTTTGGCTGCATACATCCTTCTATTGTTTTCCAGCATTTTTTTGCCATCTTTCTTTCCAACAGTAACCTTTGTTCCATTGTCAGCTCACAGTTTAATTTATACCAAAGAAAGAGCAGAATACTAGCATCTATTCTTGCGTAGTCCAGCATAGCTTTCGGAAGTGGCCGAATTCTCCAATCAGCCTTTTGATAAGATTTATCCAATTGATAGCCCAAGTAAGTCTTTGTTAGAAAACTGAGTGAGCACGGTACTTTAGTGTTTTCTATAATCATGTATGCTTTGGAAGTATCATATAAATTCACAACATCAATTTCAAAATTACACTTGAGCCACTTTAGATCATTATCGCACCCATGAAATACCTTCTTTATTTTATGACTGGAGAAAATATGACTTAGATAATGATGAATGCTTTGATGTAGAGTCAATCCATCAATTAGATAGTCTTTAGACACAGTCGAAATTTGTAAAAGACATACAAAGCCTACCTTCTCAATTGGATCTTCAAGATAGTATTCAAGGTCCACACCAATAAGACTTGAATGAGAAATTTCTTCCGCCATAGCTTTGAGCTCATTTTCACTTGAAATGTATTGCACTTCTTTGGCTGATAGTAGTTTATCAATTACTTCTGGAATTAGAGTCTCATTATTCAGATTCTGTAATTTTTCTTTTATTAGTTTAACCTCATTCAATTCAAAATAAACGTAAGAGGGAAGCTCTTCCAAAGTCCTATGACTCTTTATCATTCTACTAAGTTGAATTAGTTCTTCTTTCTTTGAATGATTATAACTGGGATTTTTTTCTGTAATCTGAAGATTATATCTCATAATGTAAATATTATTTTCTAGTTTCTCACCTATGAAATTCTTGATGATATTACTGATATCATAATATTTATGCACGAGTGCATATTCGAGTGGTGTTAGGCCATGTTCATTTTTGATTGATAGCAGAGAAGAAATATCTTTTGATGTTACTTCTTTTAGATAAGAGTTTGATATCCCATTGTTTGGTTTCATGGAATTTGTTAATATCTCAAACAACCCCAAGATCAATTCTGTATTTCGTACTTTAATTAGTTCATGTAAAAAGGAAGGATAGTTTCCTTCATGGCTCCAAATGTTAATATTGAAATCCTTAAGTAAATCAAGAAATTCAGTTGGCTTCACCTTGGTTATTCCATTCAAATCACAGAGTCTCCAATTCAACTTTGAGAATTCCATCTCAAATTCACTCTTTAGCATTCTAGCACCAGCAATCCATTCCACTGATATTAATTCTTGGAAAATAAAATCGATTTGATTCTGCAACTTTTCTGAGGGTGACTCATTGGAATAGCTCTTCAGATTCTTAATCACTTCCATTAAAATAGCTTGATGCTTGCAACATATAAGGGCCTTGAGAATCTCTCTAGAAAGTTCTGTTTGAAATAGAGCTTGCTGTTTTAAATAAATAGACAACAGGACTTCTTTTTGATGTTCATTAAAATGTCGAACAATCATATTCAAGATAGTTTCCCAGTATTTTACATCCTTTCGAATTGAAAAGATATGTTCCAAGTAATATTTAGACAGTTCAAAATGATTGTTTTCAATTGAGATTTGAATTGAATCTACTCCTTTGTTATTTACTAAGAATGGATCGGCCTTGTACTGCTCTAGAAGCATCTTACAAATTTGGATATGCCCATACCTGCTTGCTTGAAACAGAGGTGTTTCAAGGTTATTATTTAAGCTATTAACATCAGCTCCAAATTGCATTAAAATAGGCAAGGATCTATCAGCATGAGTAGAAGCGGCCACAGCTAATGGCGTATTCCCATCACAATCTTTAGCTTCGATATTTGCTCCCTTCTCAAGTAGTGCTTGAACAGCTTCTGGAGTATCCATTCCCTTATTTGAGCCACATTTTTTACCTTCTCGTCCTCCTTCTTTCCCCCAACAAGCATTATGCAAGGCTGTTCTCCCTTTGTGGTCCTTGCTCTCAATTATGACTTCTTTATAACTCAGCAGTAATTTAACAACATCAGCTCTTCCAAAATAAGCTGCCTTGGCCAACGGAAGACGCTCTAATTTTGTCTTAGAGTTTATGTCGCATCCTTTACGATATAAAAAGTCGACCATTTTAGTTGAGCATTGACAACAGGCGCAATAGAAAACAGTTCTGTCTTGGTGATCTTTATGATTTAGGTTGACTCCTTTGGTTAGTAAGTATTCTATTACCTCAAATCTTTCTCCAAATACCGCATAGAATAAGGGAGTGAGATGCTCAAAGTCCAATACTTCAAAATCACAATCATATTCTTCTAAAATTTTTATTGTTTTTATATCACCTTGTTGACAAGCTATATGAAGTGCAGTAGCATTTTTAGAGCTTGGATCAATAGTATTTACGCTAACTCCTGAATCGAGAAAATGACGGATCTTCTCATATTGACTGTTTCGGACAGCGTTAATAAACTCAGGATAAGAAGCACTCAAATAATATCTCTTGGTTGCTTGAACAAGGTGCTTTTTAGACTGCATGGAAACATGTATTTGAAAATCAAGAAATTCAGCATATTTAATCTTGATATCTCTATACCATTCATAAAATTTGTTTAGCCTCTTTGCAGCATTCTCTGGATGCTTGAGGATTCTATTCCAAATTTTGCATCGGCCAAGACTTGAAAGAATGAGCACATCAATATACTTGTAATCCTTTGAAATAAAATATTCATCATTATTCTCCCTAATTGCATTAAGAATATCTAAAACATTAAAATGTATTCCAACTGAGTCTGAGGAAGATAAAGCATTTAGTGCATTCATTACTAGAAAAAGATCATTAGGATCATCTTTTCCCGAATCAATACCCAATTTGTGGAAAGCTTGTTTAGATTGGCTATCTAGATTGAAACTATGGATTATCTTAAGATGATTATGCTTAGTTCTCTCTTCAATAAATTTTTCTGATAAGTTATCTACAATATGGTTGATATTGTAAACATATGCGACAAGATTAGGGTGGTTTATTGATGTAATATCCTGAAGATATCGTGCCTTTTTTAATTGTTCCAGAATTTCATGAATATTCTTGAGTAAAAGAACATAATCAATTTGATCCTCTTGAAATTTAGATTCGAGCTTTGTAAACAAGTTAGTATCATAGAGCCTATTCAACATTCGGGATTCCCAGCAAGAGATTTCCTTCAGTACATTTCTTATATTCTTAGAATCACGTACAAGCAAGCTCATCTGATTAAGTACTTGAAATATTTATTAATTCAGCTACAAAAACAAGTGAAATTGTAAAGAAGATTGCTCTATATCTTGACATTATCCTTTTCAAACGAAATTTTAACTAGATACTCATTGTGAATCTTACATCAAGTGATTGATTCTTACTATCATTAACCAAAATGATTCTTCGATTTCTCAATGTTCTTCAATCATGTAGGAAAAAATTATAAAACAAACAATGATAGGCTGAAATGTTCTAATCAGCTGAATCAGAATATTAAGACCACAATTCTATTCTAACTTGAAATAATGCATATCCTAACTAATTAAGTGTAGTAAGCTAGGACTTTCAAGAACTCATTTGTAGTTTAGACTGTTCTGAGTATTTGTCTAGCAATAAAATTATATTTATATTTACTCATAATGAATAAAGTTCCAGAAAGAACTAGCTTTGATGATGGAGATAAGAAGCTAAAATTCTCGGATTTGTTTGAGCTGAAAGAGATTTTAGGTAATGGTGCTTTTGGTCAAGTGGTATCTGCCAGACAAAAAAATAATCAAAAAGATTATGCTGTGAAAGTAATTCAACCAAGAACAGCTGATCTCACATTCTAGATTATTAAGAAGAAGCACTTGAAACAAGACTTGTGCAATAGCTTTTTAAAGGAGGGAGAAATTCTAAGGCAAATGAATCACCCAAATATTGTTAAATTCTCTAAAGTGATTGAAACTGAAACCCGCTTCTTCTTGGTAATGGAATTAGTTGAAGGGGGATCACTCAAAGCGTTCATGGAAGAACGTTTTAAACTTGGAAAATCGTTTACCGATGAAGAAGCTGCTACACTAATGAGAGCAATCTTTTCAGCAGTTCAATATATTCATTCCAAGAATATTGTACATAGAGATATCAAACCTGGTAAGAGTTCTTATTCTGATCATGACACCTAGAAAATATATTAATCAAGGATAGAAATGATCTCTCAAGTATAAAAATTTGTGACTTTGGACTTTCTGCTCAATTCGACTTGCTCTATCAACAAAGAACATTTACAGACCAGTGTGGAACAAGAATTTATATGGCTCCAGAATTATGGAACAAAAGGTTATATAGCAAAGTAAGTTGGTATGATCATAGATCTCATATAACAGCCTGTTGATATGTGGAGCTGTGGGATAATTATGTACATGATCTTATCTGGGGGAAAGCATCCTCTTTGGTCTCCTGGAGATTCTCCAAACGAGTACAAGGCAAAATTGAATGAGATGAAGTTGGAATTTCCTCCTAATTTCACACAGTAATAATTTTATTGGTTTAGTTTTCAACATCAGGTTTGCCAAACATCTCTTTCTGAAATTGATTGATGAGAATCCTCACGAGAGATATACTTCAGATCAAGTAGGTTCTCATCCTTGGATTTCAAGAAGATTTGAAGAAGAAATCCCAATGACAAGCGCAGAAAAAATGAGAGCCTTTATGTCAGCACAATCCTTGGCAAGAGTAATAGAGTATTACTTCTCTTATCAATTTACAGATTATTAAAGTATTATATATGTTACAAACTATTCATGGTTCAGATGAGCCTCTTGAGACAAGCTATGAGCAACGAGTATTCCTTGAAATTCTGGTCAATTATATACTAGATCAAAGAGTTTGATGAAAAGGCTGAATCAAATCACTCCAGAAATGGATCTACTACAACAGCTGAGACCCTACAATCAATTATAGCCTCCCTTCAAAGCGATCTAAATGAGAATGAGCCATTAAATGATGAAACGGGATCATCAAATCCTAACAAGGATTTGGACTTAGCCTGTATCAGGCCTAAATCAAGGACAATTGGTGCACCAAGTTCAATGGGAATTAATAACCAAAATCATCTTGCAAGATATACAAAGAAGTCAACTTTTCCTGCATCAAAGTTTACTTCACCACAACCACCTAATTCAGGATCACCTCTTAAGTTCAACTTACTGAGAACTTTTGGGACTTTTCCTCCTGTAACAGAGCAGACCACATCAAATGAGCCACGTAGTGCTGATAAAATAGAAAATCAGTCAGAAGAACTTAGCATGCCTGGTAAAGACAGTATCAAAGAAAGAGACCTAGAAGAAGATGAGGAAGAAAAAAGGATCACTCAAGATGAAGAAGACATACAAAAATGTTTAGATCTAGATACTAAAAACTTAGTTAGTACTAGTTTTGAAGATAAAGATGGTAAATTTAGAGATGAAGATGAAAATCTCCAAGAGACCAACCATCTTAACATTTTTCAGCACTCCAACACTCTAAATTATGATGATCCAACTCACTTCAACTATGATATGCAACTCAAAGAAATAAGCTCAGACCCTCATCCCATTTCCAGTTATAGAAATGGATTTTCTATAACCTTACATCCTCTAGAAAATGATCAATCCTTCCATAAGAATCAAAAGACAACCAGTAATGCCTCGGATAGAATTCTCTTTGATGATTCAAATGTAACAAGGTTACTCTTTTAGTAATTTATAGAATAAAATCCTTATCCATGACGACCGATTCGGTCCTAATGAAAAAGATAAACTCCATATGTTAGGAGTGAGAGTCGCCAGGAATGTCAGGTCAAAAGAAAATTATTCCCATATTGTTTCTCTCGTTAAAGATAAAATTTACTCAAATAATAAGAGTACAAAAACATCACCAAAAAAGAAAACTGAGTTAACTCCAGCCCCAAGAAGAAAAAAGAGTGGTATGGACAGTATTGAAAATAGTCCAACAAATACTTCTTTCATTTTGAATTCGGCATTCCATGTCCATGTAAGGGCTGAATCTGAACCCAGATATCAAGAATATGAATCAGGTATCTTCGACTGTATCTCAATAATCTTATTCTAGGCCATGACCTAAGTGCGGTAGAACCCACACGTGACAAAAAAAAGAAAAGCAAAAGGGTCAAACCTTTGATAGCCAACCCCAACAAATCTGTCCCCACAACACCGGATTTGAAAAAATTGCCATCTTTAGAAAGTAAAAAGATCAGACTTATGACACCAAAACCAGAGTCCAATACCAGACATAAATCTTCTCATTCGTAAGATTATTATGTTATTTTAACTTTGAGACTGACACCTGGCCCAAGAGAAAAGAGAGGTACTCTTTATGAAGGAGATATAATTCTGACTACTAAAGTATCATTCAACAATAAAACTAACATTATAGATTAGCTTACTACCAATACTGCCTTCAAAGAAATAACAAATTGTCGAAATATTTTCTTCTTTTCAATTTCTATTTCTTTTGGATCAACAAAGGTTGAATATCATAACTTTACTGATGATTCTAAGGAAGGAATTGTCATTTTATGTAAATACATTTTCGTTTGTCTTTTCATTCCTAAGTCTTTAACTTTTAAAGTTTTAATTTTATTGCTTTGAATATCTTTTCAAACATGAAAATAGATCCAAAAGACTTCAAGTTGGGAGAAGGATTCCAAGATTATTTTGATCTAGCTGTCGATAAAACTAAAAAGAATAAAGCATATCATTTTATGGAACTTTTGCAGAAAAAATCGGCAAAATATAGCAGATTTAGGTCCTTTCTTTTAGCATCAATAGGTATATGCAAAAAATTTGAAGATAATTGCTAGCTATGGGTGTGGGCTTACTCATCTTACCAGGAGGAAAGCTTGGAGTGCAGAGAGACCTTAAAAGATTTTATACTTATATGAGAAATGAATTTTATGATTCTTGTAAACTAATCATTTACCAAAAATAATTTTTCTAGTTGGTGATTTTGCTCGGTCCCCGAATATCAAAATCAAAATGATAGATATTATGATCAAAGATTTTTTATATCTAAATAAAGACGTAACTTTTGAGGAAGTCATCTAATTTCAGGATTTATTTGATCACGAACGATTTATTCAAAACATAAATAAGCTCACCTTAGCCGTGATTGACTATGCTAACAAAGTAATTGTTGCATACTTCAGCTGAAAAATAGGATTATGAAGTGATTCTTAGTTCTTTGAATTATCTCGGAATAGTATTACAAAAAATCATGAGAAAAGATCCTGCATTCTTTTTGGACCAAAAATCTCTGGACTCTCTTGTTAATTTGATTGATGTATTAGTTGAAAAGAGTAAGTACTTAAAATATATATGTTATTAAGTAGGTAACTTTGAAGAAGCTAAAAAACTATTGACAAGTGACGAGGAACTCCTTGATGAAAATCTCTTCACTTTGAAGGTCCAATCTTATCAGACCTTAGTCTTAGGTCTTCAACTTGTTCTGAGATATTCTTCAAGTAACGATCTCAAAATAACATCTTACTCTTTGTTCAACAAACTTGCAACAAAAGAGCGTAATGATTATTATCTGAATATTTAATAAACAGATGCTGAACTTATTGAGTTTGGGGAAGTGTTCTGTTCAATAGATGGAATAAATATCTTACTAACAGAGTAGCTATTTTAAATATTAATTAGTAAAAACAAGTCTGAGCTCAGGAGACGAAAATTTAAAAATAGCAGCCATTGCAACACTATGCCAATTATTCAAAGAAGGTTTTGTTAACTTGCTAACTTTAACTTCTTAGATAAGCAGGCAATAAAATTATTGAAGAGCAGAATTCTTTCAAATATCCTTCTAAACTTTGATAATAATCTTTACAAAACATATCTAAAGGATATTCTGGAATCTGTAAAAAAGAATAGTACGAAAGACAATCTTAGTTTTTATTTACCGTTTAATAGAAATGAGAGAAGTTCTACTTTCTCAATCAGAGATATTCAAAATTGAAAAAGAAAGACTGTCTCAACTCACAAAAGATGCAAGGATCAACCCAGATCTCAGGAATTTGGTGAAAGATTGCTTAACGATCTAGTTTCTAAAAATAATCAATGATTACTACCATGAGAGTCTATACCCTACACGTTATCTCTATAAGTTATCTTAAAAACAGGATATATGCCAAAGTTAACCCATCAAATTTAGATTATTCTAATATAAGTAGAAACTATGTTTATCCTCTTTTGCTTTTCTGAGAAATTAAAGAATATTAATCACAATATAAAAGAATTCCATCTTTTAGATTGAAAATGACCTTGTGTGATCAACTTCTCTCGTTTACAAGTACTCCCTACTGGGTAGAGAGTTAGCTTAAGTATTTTCATAAAGCTTTTCTTTTTTGACTTCAAAAAAAACGAGAATATTTGTTTTAATAAAAAATTTAGTCCGGATCCAGTTTAACAAACCTTCTGCAATAATTGTCCATATAATCATGAATTGCATTGCTGCCATAAAAAACTTTGTATCAAATGAGTTTATAACTAAGTGTCCAGATATGCCACATCCTTATTTTTCCTGTATTTAGACTTCTTTGTCATGATTACTATCTGTGACAATTATTTATCATTTATATGATGCTTTGTTTTCTTAAATTAATCTGAATAGTTCTAAATCCTCTTAAGTTAAATCGAAATATTAAACAATGGGAATTTATCTGGCTTCACCCAACAAAGAAAAGAATACCGTTGAAGATTCCTACCAGAATATTAGATATGGTGCCTCTGGAATGCAGGGTACATTATATTGCCTATAATTTTAATCTTATGATTCAGGCTGGAGAGTTAATATGGAAGATGCGCACATCTCTAAATTTAATATAGCTCCTGACACACATATTTTCGGAGTCTTTGATGGACATGGTGGTATGCCTGTTATGATATTTTTTTTATATTTTCTTTAGGAAAGGAAGTTGCCAGATTTGTTGAGAGACATTTCATTGATGAACTTGTCAACAACAAAGCTTTTAAGGAAAAAAATTATGCTCAAGCCCTCAGCGAAACTTTCCTTAGAATGGATGAACTACTTCAAACAGCTGAAGGAAAGAAAGAGCTTATGGCTATCAAGGCTGGTGACGATGACTCAAGGGTAGATTATCAAACTGAAAGTTTTGCTGGATGCACTGCCTGTGTTGCTCTGTTAACAAAGACCCAGCTTATTTGTGCTAACGCTGGTGACTCTAGATGCGTTTTGTTGTCTAAGGGTCAAGCAATTGCTCTTTCTGAAGACCATAAACCTGATCTAGAGAGTGAAAGAACCAGAATTCAAAAGGCAGGAGGATATGTCGTTGATGGAAGAATTAATGGTAATCTTAATTTATCCAGAGCTATTGGTGACCTCGAATATAAAAAGAATACAGACATGAAAGTCCATGAACAACTTATCATTGCTGTTCCAGAAATTAAACAAAGAACTTTGACCAGTGATGACGAAATGTTGGTACTTGGTTGTGATGGTATCTGGGAATGCTTAACTAATCAACAAATCTGTGATTTCTTACAAGAAAAGATTAAAGAAAAGAAGGCTGTGGGACCTGCTGTTGAAGCTTTACTTGACAAAATCTTGGCTAATGACACTTCAAGTAATGTTTTCTTTCTATTGTGAATAATTTTTAGCTGGACTTGGTTGTGATAACATGACCTGCATTTGTGTAACTTTAAAATAAGAACAAGCAAGATTCTTATATTGTTTTTGCATACTTTACGGAGTATATAGTTTATCATTAAGCTCCTATAGCTAAACAGGAAAAAAAGTCTGAATGCTTTTGAGCATCAAAATATGTTTGTTTATTTTTATTTTTTTATTTTTTTTTTTTTTTTTTTTTTTTTTTTTTTTTTT
>Ga0065720_1019451_pt1 | contig 25885 bp, 23 predicted proteins | sample Thericmetagenome_FD_59107 | JGI IMG/M metagenome (GOLD analysis project Ga0065720, IMG submission 59107) | Thermophilic microbial communities from the Joint Bioenergy Institute, California, USA of rice/straw/compost enrichment - eDNA_2 v2... | ecosystem: Engineered > Solid waste > Grass >... | reverse complement strand
AAAAAAAAAAAAAAAAAAAAAAAAAAAAAAAAAAGCTAAGATGGGGTCCTGCTTATACTCTACAAACGCTCTGGAGCACAGTGTCCAGTCAGTGTCCGGTGTCACTTAGAGTGTTCCTTTGTCCTATCCATCTTGCCTGTGCCACCGCCATTACAGCTCCGTATCGCTGGCCTTGTGTTTTCGCATCAGTTTCCAATCTATCCATTCCATCGACACTTGACAACTTGTCAAGAAGCGAACTGTCGCTTCTGATTTCTTTTTTTTCCCTCACAGCCGCCTTTTTTACGTTCCTGGCGCCCCAATCGATCTTCCCAACGATCGGGACCCAGACTCTCACCCATGTCAATTGCCTGTCAAAGACAGTTGTTGAGGAGAGCTCGGGCCACGCGGCGTCCTGTCCACCAGGCGGGCCTGGAGGCGGTCAACCTTAACCTCCCTTAACTGAACGCCCGCTTCCTTATATGGTTTAGCGCGCGCCCGGGGCCCTGGTCAACAATTTCTTGCAGCGACTGCCGATTCCGGAGGATCATCATGGCCGCTGTGAGAGAGAGACGATCTTCATCAACCGCCAACTTTTTCTTCAGCGTCGCGTCCTGGACACGCAAGTCACCTGAGGGTGTGGTGTCGCGACGGAAACCCAGTCACATTCTGGATCAAACCGACAAATCCCCGATAGATCCCTGGCCGGCGTCCAACAATGCCCCGCATTTCGAGGGGACTCCCCCATGGGAGCGCCAGTTCCAGACTCTGTCAACCGCGTCATTCACCGGGATTTACTGCGACGAGAACGGTTGCAACTCTTCAGAACTTCTCCTTCTTCCCAGCTCCAGCTCCGTACCTCCGTTTGACAGACAATTGCCGAAGGGAGATGTGCGACGGACGACGGCTTCTTAATGCTGTCCGGTCCTCCCAGCGCCACTTTTGAACACTGGGGTTAGGGTTTGTTAAGGTTTCTCATATTTCTCTTACCAAACGCTCGGCTCCCCGTCGGTTCTGGGGAAGTGGATGACGACAGTGTCGAAACATCTGGGGCATGCACACTCGTGCCCTCGTGCAGGGAGGGCCGGGTGGCCCGGTTGTTTTCCGAGGTACAAAACTCAAAACGCTATCATTTGGGGCCTATGCCAAGCCTACAGAGCCGCAATTCCTCGGTCTCCCTCTCAGTACGACTGTGACTCACGGCCAGTTCCAGCAAAGCAGGGAGAGCTGGTAGCGAGCAAGAGAGAAGCACATGCAACATGTCCGAACGGACCGCTGGAAGAGAAACAGTGAAGGATGATGAGGGACAAGCTGGTCCCTGATTTCGCGCCTGAATTCAGAAGTGGAACTGCCAGAACATCCCACATGAATCCCGACCCCCGCACTTCACATGAGAGCCTCTACGAACGGGCGATCTGCTAAAGTCTGGAGAACATCTGGAGAAGAGCAGGGAAGAAAACTCCACACTTTGTTTGGGTTCCCTCTTACCCGAGCGTCTGCCGTTGCTGCCGAGCACTCCATTTCAGTGCTTCCCTGCTGACTCAAGCGCGTCAAGCTCGACAACAATGAGCCGAACACCGAGATCGCTTCGTTCGCTTCCAGGAATACCGGGTTCTTTGTCCTCTGCGTGCGATTGTTGGAAGCCAGGCGCATTTGTTGACTTTCTTAGGCGTCGTCACATACATGGTAATTGTTCTGGGACGGAGTGGATGGTGTTCATGCTTGACATCGTGGCAGCGAGTGCTCGCTTCTAGTCCCCCTCAATGTGCGTCCTCGCCTTTGGGTCATCTGTTTTGGGTGTTTGTTTTCTTTCATAGCTTCTCTTGAGTCTTTGTCTTCGATGACTCCCCATTCTGATCCTCGATTCCTTCGTATGGGCCCCAAACACCTCTCTTGACTTCCAAGGATCCTCTTTCAATCTGAAGGTCTGAAGGACAGGTGAATTTATGATTTCGAGCCCGTTTGACCCCATACCCACAGTCAGCCGCTCCTGGATGGCCTAGCCTGTCCCCAAAGCACGCCTTTCGGCCCGCATGGGACAATCCCTTTGCACGTTGAGCCGATCCAATCCACTGGGACACATCTTGACAATGCTGAATGAGCAATATGAAACCTTAGCAGGATAGCTTGCGCCGGCAGTTGAAGGCTAGCGTCGTGGGGGGGCAGCCCCAGAGATGCCCATTGTCCCCGCTGTACCGAGGAGCGTAGCCGCTTCTCGCTCATATCGTCGATGGGCTGAAACAGATTTTAAGTGGATTCATGGCGCCATTGGGAAGATTGGTGGTGTTTGGTTGATTCTCTGACATAGTTGTTGGGGAACTAGTAAGCCCAGAGAGCCCAGAGTTGGACTCATTGATGTTTACTGACATCTCTGTTGACGGATTGACTGGAATTTCCCTGGATGACTACGTAAAGGTGAGACATCACGGAAATATGAAGCTCGCTCACCTGTTTCTTTCTCGTACAACCTATACGAATGATCCTGAGTTAGAGCCAGGCGATCCTGAGTTCAGTTTCACCCACCATGCTCACTGACCAGAGCACGCCCAGAAATATCTGCTGTCGTCTCAGAGTTGGCTTTGTCCCCTATCCTGCCAATTGGCTACTTGCCCGTCCGCATCATCAGGGGCAGTTCCAAAATGCTCCCAGCAATCATTTTGGCCCGTCAAGAGGGCGATGAAACAACGAAAATGCGTTTGGCCTTGAAAGCAATCCCTATGGTGATTCTCAGTGCAATACGGTTTCATTTCTCTAAGGTCTCTTCCGTGCGATGTGCTAGTCTACAATCTACCCTTTCCTCCTACGTAGGTCCCTGGAGAATGCATTGCGCTGTACCGGTCAAGCAATTCCTGAATTTTATCCCGCGGGTGCCTAGCAGCGTGATCCATCCTGGTGTACGCACCATTTGTCTTTGCACGTGAAGTCAATTGCAAGTTGTTTGCATAACAATTCTAGGCATTCAATCTCCCACCAGCCGCATGCGTTCGATACAGCCACATGCAAAGGGGCGGGTCTTCATTGATCACGGCAATTGATGTCAGCTGAGGGAGACCCAAGATTATCTGGTCGCATCAACCGAACAATGCTTCATTGCTTTTGTGGAGCATCGTGTCTCCATCATCCTGGGCATTGATGGCGATCATGGGGCGGTAAAGGAATGCCTGAATAGAACTCTAGTTTTTCTCTTATATAGAACGAGTTGTGGCTTGATGATAATTGTAACAGTCGAGAAGAAGCTTCAAGGCGAATGCATTTCCGGTTCCAGTTTCTGTTTGCAGGCACTCCTCCAGCTCAACATGGGATTAAATCTGGTTCATGCCTGGTATATCCAAAAGCATCTCGGCAATGGAAAAGGATCAATTTCCAACAGCTTGTTTGAAAAGATCCTGAAATCCCAACTTCCTCAGTTCGTGATGTGCCGTGTTAGATTTAAGACCTGCTTTGATGCTATTGATCAACATCTAACATGTGCTCTTACGAGCATTCTGGACAGCATAGAACAAAGGACTTCGTTTAAACGCATCTTTTGTGTGGATCAGCGTTCCGGAAGACGTTTGGGAAACAATCTGAACCGTATCATTTTCCATAAAACGAGCAGCTCCATTGCAAGACCATCTAGGCTGGTGAAATCAAATGTATCAGATCCCATCTTCTTACCAAGAGCGTGATATTTTACCAACCATATAGCTCCGCACAAGCAAAAATGATCCCTACCAGTTCTTGTTGCCTGCACTCAGCATCTCTACGCCTGGTAGCCGATGCGGCTATATTAGCTGGCCGCTCAAGAATAGAGCCAGATTCATCCATAGTGGTCATCACGTCCAGCATGTACTAACATCATGATGCCCATGATATGAAGAACTAAAGGCAGGATGATTGGGAAGATCAAGCCAGTTTGGCGATTCATTCCAACAATAATCTCTAAAGTGAGCGAGTCCTCTGCAGCGGCAGTTGGGATTTCTCGCATGCACTGATGTGTGCTCGCCATGAGCAGCGTTGAGTTGCGCAGGCGACTGCTTCAGTCGTACGGGTACCAGAGCAGAAGTGGACGTAACGGTGGGAGGTCGATGTTGTTGCTCTTCTAAAGAAGGCTATTGTTCTTGGAAGCCTCATTTTTATACCTGAATACGGACATAAATCGAAGCCCTTTTTGCCCCCCAAAATCAAACCCAAATCGAAGAGAGAAGGGAGCAAATGGAGGAGAGCGGTAGTGCAAAGGTTGGACTGGGAACATGCAACTAGGTAGTTCTCCGACTGAACAAGGCTCCCGAAGAAATGCGGGGTGTAAGGAGGATGCTGAGGTCTATTGACATATTTGTTACCAGGGACACATGTTTATACATTACCCCCATGGTTTGCCCAATGACACCACAACTCAACCGAAAAACAACGCTTTTCAGAGCAAAAAGGTGGAATAAATGGTTGGAGAATTCATTTCTTAATTATTCCAACTTTTTTTTTACCAATATTAGTGATTTTGAGCAAGAAATATGTGGTTTACAGCATGAGGCCGACCAGAACCTCTGTCCAAAGGTTCGCACTAACAATTGAACAAGGGGTGAACTATAGTTCTACCCTTGAGTTTCCGGTTACCGTAAAGCTTTCTGCGAGCCACACCCACGCTGCCTGAAGGTCCTGGACATCTGCCTGAATCGGTTTGAGCACTCTCGATTGAAGGCTGGTACTTCAGTCACTCAACTTTATTGGCTTCGTTCTCTGGCTGATACCCTTGCTGTAGCTTGCAGTAAGGACAACCTAACAAACAAACCAGGGCAGAATTAGATGCCGTGTCAAGTATATGAGTTACTCGGGGGTGACAAACAGGAAGCCAAGAGGTTCGTGTTAAGCCTAGCTACCTAATCTTACTTAGGGAGTCTTAACTATCAAGTATAACTAGTTGACCTAGCTTTTGACTCTTAATAAGAATGAGTATCTAATTTTCATAGAGGTCAAGAAGGCAAAAAAAAATCTACATCATCAGCTGCGCGATAGTAAGGTATTCGCAACCAAGGCAAGGGTACTAAGATCAATAGCTCGTTTCCCTGCACAAGTTAAAAGTCCCCGTGTCACGACCAACAATGACTCTGTCTGGGAGAGTAGCTTCCGTGCAACTCGCTGATCGGAGTATAAGGGCGTTGTAACCCATCGAACTCGGATATCCGCCCTCAACAACCAAACATTGGGAAAGTGTTCCTCAACACCCAAGGATGTTGACTCTCAACAGTCTGTGCTGTTGAGGAAAAAGGAAGGGAAGCCACAAGAGTGCATGAGATGGATATAGATTCCAAGTAGGGCCATCTGGCCCAAGAAACTCTCTAGTCAGCAATACAAACAGTTGCTTTCCAACTGGTGACCACGACGGCCACTTTGATTGTGTGAGAACTCCTGCCTCTTAATCCAGCAGCCTGGCAATCATCGAACCCGTCTCAGGAGGTCTGTCTGGATCGTTGCGCCCCGCTATACAAGTCCGAGTGTCCGACCTGCGAGAAGCGCGGTACCGCCTCGACGGATAGGACTGGTCGCGCATCGTAGCTAATTGTTAGTTATAACGTGTTCTGATAGAAGGGAGCCGATCTCTTTAGAGACGATGTCTAGGACTAAGCAAAGAGGGAAGCAGGTACACAAGAAGAAGATAAGGAGCAGGGGCACCCAGTACTGCCGCTACAGTGAAAAAGGTTCGCTCGGACAGGGATAAGCAAGTCTGGGTAAAGTGGGCACACCAAGGGCGGTAAGGTAGCTTGGGTAATCGCTTGAACCAAAGTTGCGCGCTGAGGATATTGTTGCATTTCTGAGTGGCTCAGGCCGCCAGATAGGTCCGAGGAGTATTGTGCTTCCAAATCAGCCAGGAAGATGGCTTAGGAGAGCATAGCCGCAGTTAGGCGCGCGACAAAAGGTGAGATCACGTGGTATGGACTCAATCAAGCGGTGTCAAGCTTAGCTTGCGCGGATAGGACCCACAACCTGTAGGAGGTCTCAGCAAGGCTAACCAATAAGAAGCTGCTCCTGAGCCAGACTCCCTCAGCCTCATCGGAATGCGCATCTGTCGCACGCGCACGTTGCAAGCTGTCCTGTTTTCTACTTACCCGTTCTCTTCTCAGGGTTGTAATGTGACAGCCTTCGTTTTCACCAACCCTGAGTTGGATCCAATCAGGTTTCCGGGTGTTTCGTTGCCATTGGCTCAGCTTGGTGCAAATGGAAGCTTGAATTGACCTGATTCGTGTTTTTACGGGATTTTCATATCCAATTCTGCGCTGTGCGGCGACGGGGAGCTTCAAGTTGGTTGGTTTAGTGGTGAGCTTGGACCTGGGGACGAACTACAGCTTCGACGTGAAGGATTGATAACGACGACAACGAACAAGCGCGACGATAGTAGACAGACAACGAGACATCGAGTAAAGTGACCTCCTGGCGAAGTCACGTCCCCAAATAGCCGAAATGAATGGCTACGGCTACCCCAGTGAGAAGCATCACCACCATGAGTTAGACGAGGACCCCTTCGCGCCCAAGTCGGGCAAGATTTTCCAAGCGTTCGATGCCTTTCGTACGTCTCTTTCAAACCCCCCTATGCCCCCCTGTTCTTTCCAATACTAACCCGCATATGCTCTAGCCAAAACCAAATCCCAATACACCACTCGCACCTCCGGCGGCGGTAAATGGACCGTCGCCATGTCCTTGATTGCGCTCATCCTCTTCTGGGCTGAGCTCTCACGCTGGTGGCGCGGTACCGAAGAGCACACCTTCGCGGTAGAAAAGGGCGTCGCCCGCACCCTCGACATCAACTTAGACATCGTGGTGCGCATGCGTTGCGCCGACCTGCACGTCAACGTACAGGATGCTGCGGGAGACAGGATCTTAGCGGCCGAGCGACTTACACGCGATCCGACGATGTGGGTGCAGTGGGTGGATGGCAAGGGCGTGCATCGGTTGGGGAGGGATGTGCAGGGGAGGGTTGTGACCGGGGAAGGGTGGGTCGAGGATGAGGGGTTCGGCGAGGAACATGTGCATGATATTGTTGCGTTGGGGAGGAAAAAAGCGAAGTGGGCTAAGACGCCGAAGCTGCCACCCAGGGGAGGGCAGGCGGATAGTTGTCGCATTTATGGGAGTTTGGAGTTGAATAAGGTGCAGGGGGATTTTCATATTACGGCTAGGGGGCATGGGTATTTGGAGGGGGGGAATGCGCAGCATTTGGATCATAGTGGTATGTCAACTTTTTCCCTTTCTCTTTTTATAGAAGATGTCGCTGACTTTTGTTCGCAGCCTTCAACTTCTCGCACATCATCTCTGAGCTCTCCTTCGGTCCTTTCCTCCCCTCCCTGTCAAATCCCCTCGACCGCACCGTCAACCTGGCCAGCCACCACTTCCATCGCTTCCAGTACTTCCTCTCCATCGTCCCAACGACCTACAGTGTCGGTCGCCCCGGCGAGATGGGCTCGCAGTCGATCTTCACCAACCAATACGCCGTCACGGAGCAGAGCCACCCTGTCTCGGAGAGGAACATCCCGGGCATTTTCTTTAAGTATGATATTGAGCCAATTCTGCTGAATATCGTTGAGACGCGGGATAGCGTTTTCAAGTTTTTGGTCAAGGTGGTGAATATTGTTAGTGGTGTACTGGTTGCAGGCCACTGGGGGTACAGGTTGACGGATTGGTTCCAGGAAGTGATTGGGAAGAGGAGGGCGAGACGGAGCGAGGGCGTGCTTGGGGCGAAGGGTGATGATGACGAGTGAGTGGTAAAGTGTGTAAATATGAGTCTTTTGTTATATCTTAGTTGTTTTTTTTTTCTTTGGCGTATCTGGGTTGGTTGTCTCATTGCATGGACAGGTAGACAGCAAAATTATATTCCCTTTTTCAATACTCCTTGCCACGGAACTAATACCTTTCAATCAACCAAGCCCGTCTCTCCTCCTCGCTCATCCCCCCCAACAGCCCCTCCTCAGCTTTCTTGACCGCCACGTACCTCTCCACAACCTCCTCCCCAAGCATCTCCACTAATTCCTTATTCCCCCTCAAAGCCCTCAATGCCTCGTCCACACTGGCGGGCAACATCTCCTTTACTCCCATCTCGGCTCTATCATTCTCCGACATCACCGCCGGATCCATTTCGCAATCGCCCCAAACCCCCTCTAACCTCTCTCGATCAGCAACCCCCCTCGCGCCCGCAAAAATGACAGCCGCCACAGCAAAGAACGGGTTAGCCGTCCCATCAATGCACTTCATCTCCCAATGACTACCCCTAATCTTTCTCAGGGGCGTCTCTCGATTCTGAGTGCCCCACGCAACCCATCTCCCTCCGGCCCAACACCCATCACGCACTCGTTCATACGATGCCGGCGTGGGATACGTAAATGCGCAAATTGCCCTCAACCTCTTAAGGACGCCGGCATAGAAAGCGCCATATACGTTAGGGTTCTCCCCATCCGGGCTCTGAATCGACAAATGCATGTGTGAGGCGGTACCACACGCACGGGGGAAGGGTTTAGGATGTAGAGTGAGCTTGTAGCCTGCTTGGGTCGCTAATGCATGCAAGACGTCTCGCGTGTGGAGGAGGGTGTCGACTGCTTCGAGAGGAGGCAAAGGGGGTAGGATGAGCTCGAATTGTGCGGGGCAGGATTCCGCGTGGAGTTGTTCGACGTGGATGGACATGCTGGCTAGGGTGGCGACCATGTCGCGGAGGAGGGTTGCGAGCCGGGGATGGGAGAAGTAGCGGGAGACAGACCAGGCGTGGCCGTCTGTTGCGAGGGGGGTGTATTGGTGCTGGGCATCAGGGGTGCGTTCGAGGAGTAAGAACTCGACCTCGAAGCCGATGAGGAGGGAGAGGCCGTGCTCGGCGGCGTATTCGATTGCGCGTTGGAGGACGGAGCGCGGGCAGAGGGCTACGCGTGCGCCGCTCTCTTCACGGAACTCGCCTTGCACGCTGATGTGCCCGTCGATGGGGCCCACCTTCAAAGACGAAAAATCTGGATGCAGACGGTATTCGCCCGTAGCGGAGGCGCCTGGTACGAGGAAGTCATTCTGGAGCATGCCCAGCGTGGCTTTCGTGATGCCGATGTCTGTTGGCTTGCCCTCGTTGAGAAGGGTGACGAACTTTCGGAAGGGCACCATTCGCATGCGCGGGGTCGCTGTGTAGTCTGTCCAACAGATGCGCACGAAGTCTGGGGTTGGCTGGTCCTTCAGGAAGGTTCGGAGAAGGTCGGCGTCAGTCTGGTACGCGCCTGGCAGCACGCCGGTGACGTCTTCTTGGAGCTCGGAGAAGTCGAGGTCCAGATGGTAGAGCTTGTTGGCGTTCTTGAAGAGCACGTTGCGGACCAGGTCGACAGCGGCACGCCAGCCGATATGGCCTTTCCGGACGTAGTCGCAAAGGACCTGTTGTGTGTTAGCCGCTGCGCTCTCAATGGTATAACGAGGATCATACCGTCTCAAAGACTTCGCGCATCTGCATCACAGCCAGCAAGTACGTTTCTGGGAACCAGTGGCCATCGGTACTCCAGAGGATCTTGGACCACGGACACAGCTCCAATATCTCACGGAGTATCCTCTCCTGACCATCCTGGCTCACACAGGGAAACACCTCACCAATGTCGGCATACACATTCTCGTATACCGTCGCCAGATATCCCGTCTCGCGCACAAACGGATAACCAGCATGCAACAGAACAATAGGCACCGTAGGATAAGCCCTGATGAAAGTCTGCAGATGTGACGGCGAAGCACTTGTCATGCTTAGATCGTTATCCCCCAGCCCAGTATGAAACTGCAACGGCTTCTTCTGCTTCGACGGACTGTCCCTTATCAGGCTGGCTACCCGATGCACAATAAAATTGTTAAGCGCATCATCCCTCAGCTTCTGCAACTCCAGCCCCGACGCCGATGTCGATAGCACAATGTAGTCTAGCGCTGTCCTCGCAGCATCATTATCCGGCGCGAGAGGGATCCCCAGCCCCGTACGATAACACACGACCGACTTGAACGCCACCACATCAGGATCATCCAACGCCGTCTTTACCATCGTCTCGAACTCCTCCACAAACATGTCAAACACCGGCGCCGGCGCATTTGTTCCCGAGTCCCCATCATCCCCAAGCTTCCGTGCCAACCTTCGTATGATCTCCTCGGCGACCGCTTCCACTCTGACAATCCTCTTACACCGCGATCTCGTGAAATCGTCGTGCCACGAGTACGGCTGCGCATCATCACCATCCAGTCCATCATCCACCAGGATTGTCTCAATCCCCGAAAGACACGTCGCAGTCCAGTCATCTGGGTTCTGCAAGCGGCGGTCCTCAATCGCCGCGACGACTGCCTCCCAGGAGAGACCGCACCCGAGGACGGAAGCTAGCTGGCGGACAGCACGAAGATGGGGCAGGGATGTCGTCGCAGAGTGGATGGCGTCGCCGGTCGCTTCGGTGGTAAGGGCGAGGAGGGGGTGTTTAGCGAGGGCGTCTGGCTTGAGCAGCGGGTGCGCATGGTGGTCGATGATGGGGGTTTGGCGGATGGCGCGGGCCACGGCATCTAGCTGGGCTGGGGTTGCGGTGGCGCGCATGCCGACCCAAGAGGCCATGTTTCTGAGCTTCTTCCTTTCTTACTCAATGTTTGACTTAAGAGAACGAGGTGCCGTGATGCTGTTTGGTGAGGGTTAAATAGGCAGCACCTGGGGCAAGTAAATGAGGAGGTGCTGAGACACGGCGTGACAGCGCCTGCCAAGGTCGATGATGTAGCACGCAATCATCTTGGGCAGCTGCCATCATCTATCGGCTGACGGTGTATCGCGTATCTTACACTGCAGTATTCCGTGCGCTTGAGCCCTCCAATCTGCATCGCGGCCATCATCGCATAGGCGTTCGCGAGGTACTCAGCCTGATAACAACCATCCCTGTCTTCCTTAGGGGGGATTTGGCAGCATTCTCGTCTCTCTCACACGTATCTCTGCGTCCAATTACCGGAGTCGAAGTCCAGACTAGTTCTTTTTGTTATAGTATAAGCCATTTACATGTAGATTTACAACAAGATCGACGATTTGACGGTCTCAATGTTGATATTTCTTTAAAGGTCGACAGAGTGGTTGCGCTAGTGAGGGCGGTCGTTTTGGCGGGGTAGGTTCCCGAGGTGGGCTGCCCCGCTGCCAAGATGACACTGGCTAAAGGGTGGGGGCTTTGTGGTGGAGGTTTTGATGCTCGTCTTGGCATGAAAGTTAAAACGCCGATCGATCGATCAATCGATGAGGCCAAGGCTGATATCCGCAGATCCGCGTAAACATTTGGTGACATGATAGAGGACAACGGCGGTATTATAGAAACATTTTTTACTCGGGAGGAGTTCCTTCAACAGGCATTGTCACTGGATTTCGGCGAGCCAAGCACAACATCGAGATGCCGAAGAAAGAGTCGATGGAGATAATGGACATGATCGTACATAACCCTAACTGTTTATAGGCAGTTCCTGGACAAGAAGTCGCATAACCAGCACCAGTCTCGCGCGAGCACTAGCTCGCAAATAAGCTGAATTTTAAATCAATCAGGTTTGAATGCTATCATGAATCATCTATTTAAACTCGATACTTCACTGCCTTTTGGCCCCAAATGCAAGGCAACCCCTGGCTGCGGGATCATCGGCACAGGGCAGCGTCATGCGGGCTTGGCAAGGCTTGTTGATCGCCAAGGAACAACGGCACCCGCGGTTGTGGGAGCGCCAGCGGATCCACGCGCTTCGCATTGCGACGCACCAGAATTTCCTGGATATCGTGTTGTCGTCCGTCATGACGTACTTCCTGTGCGTTAAAGGGTCTGTTGGTTGGAGAAGTCTACTGATTGGGAACAATGGGTCTGAGAAATCACCGAGGATAGGTGTCGATAAGGGGCATCAAACACAATTGAATGCGGTGACATGACGATAGATTGCTTAAACCACGTCGCATTGTTCTTGGGGAACATTGATGGAAAAACGAAAAAAAAAAATCCCCCCTCCCTCTTCCCAATACATAGGTTGTAAGAAAATTTCTCGACTCCACATTTTAGGCGGCACCTTTTCCACGACACTGTCAACTGATCAGTAGGAAGGCTGCGCGTTGCACAAGACCGCTGATTCCCACTTGGAAAGGGTCTGTGAAAGGGCGGGAGGGTACTGTCGAAAAGGCCCTGAGGGATGCCAGCCAAGCGAATCTCTCCCAGGGGGGGACAGGAAGTGGATGACGACTACTCCTCCGCTCTGCCAGTGTGCGTCTATCCAGTGCCTTGACCTTGGCTGCGGACCGCCCTATGCCGCGATGTCCCTGGCACTGTCCGTTCCACTAAATTTCCAGGCCCGGGCCACAGCATGACCTGTTCATCCGGATTTCAATCGCTCACCCGTCCATCTTGCCCTCATCACTAAACCTTGTTCAAGTTTCAATGGCCATCACCTCTGTCTGAAGTCGTTCGTTTTATTTTTATCTTTACGGTACAGGAGGAGAGGATAGGGCAGTCGCTCACTTAGTCATTCGCTTAGTCAGTCGAGTTTTCCTTGAACTTCCTTGCCGGCCCATCCGATGCTCCCACTCTCGCTTTCATCACCACTCTGGCTGGCGACAGCCGTCCTCTTGGGCGCCCGCGTCACCTATGCGGCCTTCAAGCTCGACACAATTGGTACGCTTCCAACATCCAAACTCCAACTCCCAATTAAATGCTAACCCTCCCCCAGAAGACATCAAAGAAACCGCCGCGACCGTCGCCTGGGACCTCATGCAATACTACCACGGCAACGAGTCAGGCCAAACCCCAGGCATCTTACCTGGACCTCCTCCGGCAGGCGACTACTACTGGTGGGAGGCGGGCGCCATGTGGGGGACGCTGATCGATTACTGGCACTGGACGGGTGACGACTCGTACAACGACGTCATCACACAAGCTATGCTCTGGCAGGTCGGCCCAAACCGCGACTACATGCCCCCGAATGTGACCGCGTCTTTGGGAAACGATGATCAGGGGTTTTGGGGTATGTCAGCCATGTTGGCGGCTGAAAATGGGTTCCCTGATCCACCAGAGGACGAGCCGCAGTGGTTGGCGCTCGCACAGGCCGTGTTCAATACCCAGGCAAGTCCGACCCGGCACGATGATACTTGTGGAGGGGGCTTGAGATGGCAGATTCCTTGGTCGAATAACGGGTACAATTACAAGAATAGTAAGTCGTAAATTTTTTTTTAATTTTTTATTTATTTTTGCGCAACCAAGAAACCCAACTGACGGTCCCAGGCATCGCCAACGGCTGCTTCTTCAACCTCGGCGCGCGCCTAGCCCGCTACACAGGCAACCAATCCTACGCAGACTGGGCCGAAAAGACCTGGGACTGGATGGTCGGTGTCGGCTACATCGACAAGGATTACAACATTTACGACGGCGGACATGTCGAGCAGAACTGCACCGACATCAACCGCGCCCAGTTCTCCTACAACAACGCCATCTTCCTGCTTGGCGCCGCCTATATGTACAATTACACCCACGGCAGCGATGTATGGGCAGCGCGCGTGAATGGGCTGGTTAACTCCACGCTGCGAACTTTCTTTAGGGATAACGTCGCTTATGAGGTGGCGTGCGAGGAGCACATGTCTTGTACGACCGACATGCTCTCGTTTAAAGGATATCTGCACCGCTGGCTGGCGACCGCCGCGGAGGTTGCCCCTTTCATCAGGGACACAGTACTTCCCGTTTTGCGGACCAGCGCCGAGGCTGCCGTGTCGACATGCGCTGGCGAGGAGAACGGTCGCACATGTGGGTTCCAGTGGGTGAAGAGGCAGTACGACGGGAGTAAGGGCGCCGGGCAGCAGATGAATGTGCTGGGCGCGGTGTCGGCGCTGTTGGTGGAGTACAGCAAGCCGCCGCTGACGAACGGCACAGGCGGCACGAGTAAAGGCGATCCGATGGCCGGCTCGAGGTCGGATACGCTCACGCAGGAGGTCAAGCCGCCTACGGGAGGGGATAAGGCGGGGGCGGCGATTCTGACGTTCGTGGTGTTGGCTACGACGGTGGGGGCGTTTACTTGGATGAGTATGGGCGAATGAGTGAATGTGGAGGGGTATATTATTTGAGCTTGCTTGATTGAGCCAGGTGCATATTGGGCGTTGGCGGCGATATCCATTTGTTGATAGATTTGTTCGGGTTAGGTACATTTAGACGAAGCGCAATAATGCTTCAGAAGAGCCAGTGAAGAATCGAAACCAGAAGAGTGAGATCACGGCCAGATCGCCTTGATGGCCTTGATGATCTTGCAGTCGGCCTTATGACCTCCTTCGTTCCATGCTTTGGTTTGACATTCCTGTGAGAGTCAGCATCTCAACCGCAACTTCAAAGCCTTTCCCACAGTGAGCCTACCTTCCCGCAATACTTGACTCCACGGCACCCAGTACATTGCTTAAGCGACTTATCCTCTCCCCCCTGCGCTCCACACTGTGCGCACGAGTTCCCCTTCGCCTCGTCCTGCTCCCTCTCCCGCAAGTACTTCCCCACGCGCTGCACGTCCTCCAGTTTGCCCGGTATGATCTTGACCTCGTCCTCCTCGGCTTTGCTAATCCGTATCGAGCCTTGCTTGCGTTTTCTTTTTGTTGTCCCCCCATTCTGGTTACCATTGTTCTGACTCTGGCTTTGCTGTCCCCCGTCCTTCTCCTTTTTGGCATCATCCCCTTCCCCCACAGCCTTCTCAACCTCCTCCTCATCCTCCTCCTTAAACTCGTTCCCTTTCCCCAACCCGAGATCAACCCCCATCCCCGTCCTCATCCGCTCAATTTGGTCATCCCACCCCTCCCTGACCACAACATTCCTCTTAGCATTCTTCAACACAACAGTCGTACTTCCCGCCTTGAACCCCTTCCTCCCCAAATCCAACACATTGGGTCCTACGGTACCTCCTCCCCTGGGCCCGGCAAAGGGACCGGGAGCTACCCGGTCGGCGTAGACGAGAGCAAAGCGTTGCCCAGTGGAGTCAGTGAGGATGAGGGTTGGTTTGGTGATTGTCATGTTTTGCAGGACGGTGGCCATTAGGTAGTAGTCATGTTGTTGCAGGGAAGGGTCGGGGTATTCGATTTTGTGGGGTTTTAGGGAGGAGAAGTTGGTTAGGGCGGCTTGGGAGCCTTCTGTGCCGGGGGGAGGGATGGTGGTGGTGGTGAGGGGGAGTGAGAGGAAGGGGGGGAAGAGGGTGGGGGAGTTGAAGTCGGGGGTTGGCATTTCGGGCTAAGGGTAAGACTGAGAAGAAATGGAATTACAAGAAGTGTGGGAGGTGAAGTTTCAGGTGAGTGTCGAAGTGGGTTAGACTAGGTTCTAGGTTTAAGTTGAAGTGAAAAGATAGGGGCAGTCAGTGAGGTTGACTTTAGGTTGTTTGAGGCGAAGCATAGAAGTTTCTAGGCTCACAGTGAAAGGTGAGTGGTCACTGGCGATGACGTGGGGTTGGCCAAGCAAAGCTTCAGCAGTCCCACTGCGGGGCTTGGGGGGGTACGGTACCATGCCACCGGGTCTTGTGTGAAAGTGGCGTTGCTCAGGATAATGTTTTGGTTGTTTGCATTGGTTTCCATGTAACTATGGTTCGAGGTCAAGTATCCAAAAGATGATAACCCTAGTTGCGCCACAAACTTCCATAAAAAATGTCGTCAAATATCATCCCTTTACATGACTATGTCGGTATCCTGCACCTTCCTTCCCTCATCGTCTAAATCCTCCTTCGGCACAAACTCATACAACAGATCCATCCTGACAGTATACTTCGTCCCAGTCCGCACATCATCCCCTGAGTGTACGAGGCGATAATGCTGGAAAATGAGCACGCGCCCAGCCTTGGGATGGACATCAAGCCTCCGGGTTTCATCTGGCGAAAAAAATGGCGTCGAGCCCCCTGCCAGCTCAGCGCTCGGATCCTCAGCCTGCGAGTCGTTCAGATAGAGATGAACCGTAAACAGAGTTTTGACGGGGCGAAAAGAGTCCGGGTGGGCGGTGTAGCTGCCGTCGCAGTGTGCTATCATCATCATCATCATCATCAGCAACCTGTATCTCATTCATACCAGTCGGCAAGACCACCTACGCCTAAAGAACCCGCCAACTCCATACTTTAAAAACCTCATCCTCTCATTCATCCCCCTCACCCTCCACTCCCCCTCCCTGCCCGCATCCTTCCAACTAACCACCTTCTCCTCCTTCCCTCCGATAACCGCCAACTTCTCTCTCACCCCTTCAACCCCCCAACACCTCGCCCATATCCTATCAACTACCTCCTTACAATCCCAAATAATCCTCTCCCCATTCCTATACCCCCTCTGCAACACCTCATACCCGCCGCCGACATTCACCAGTGCCAGACTCCATGCACTGTTCCCTTGATTTACGGCTTTGATATTTTCCGGCACACTTTGCTCCGCTAGTTGGAGGAGGGTCTTGCATTCGGAAGGTGACAAAACGTGGTCCAGCACCATGGCAACGCACCCATCGTACTCGGGAAAGCCGGACGCGGGGAAGTTGATGGGCGTTAGGGTGATGGGTTTGCTGTCTGGGGGGAGATGGGAGGGGTCACAGGAGAGAAAGTTGGGGGGCAGGGGGACCGGAAGCGAGTCGTAGGCTGTTTTGATGGGGGAGGGGTGGAATTGGTTGTTAGTTGGGGGGAGGACGCGGAAGGAGGGCCGTTGGTCGGGCTTAGGTTTAGCGAGGAGGTTGCTGATAACGCCGCGCATTTTGGGTGTTTACGGGATCGAGGTTGAGAGAGGTGGGCTGGCGGTGAGGGGTGGTGCTAGTATGGGTGTTGATGTATGAGTCTGGGTCTCGAGTTGATGGTAATGTTCCGGCCCACGAGGGATAGTTTCATGGGTCAATGATGGTGAGCCAGACAGAGGTTCGGATACCTGATGAAAGAGGAACGACAACAATACTTTCTTGAGGATGTTTCTGGCTTTTATACCTACCATATCCTATCCCCAGAGCAGCTGTGACTTCGGCTTGGCGTTGCTGCCTTCAGCCGCATCCTGAGTAGTATCTTACGCTACGCGTATCTGTTGATTACAGACCCCATAGAACAGCACCCAGAGACCAATCAAACGAGTCTCCTCCCCCCCAAGTCCTCTGGCAAAACCGGAACCATTACACGTAACTTTGAATGCCCTTGTACAGATACTGTCAAGGTAAGATGACGAAGCTCTCGCCGTCGGATTGGTCATCGAACTCATCGCTCTGCTGCCCAAGTTCGGTCACCTCGCCCAGGCAGTCACAAAGAATACATCACTTCCTATGATGAACCCTAAGCACGATTGAGCATATACCTTCATTCATGGATTAATATACCCTATCCTCTAAGTACCCAACCTAAGGTATCTGTACTGCTTTAAAAATCTATACGAACTCTATCCTCCTCAGCCCCAGTAGCCTTCTCAACCCAACCCACATCTCAAACGCCCGCAATTGCATCTCAACCCTCAAAAACCCCAGCCACGCCGCCAGCACCCTAATCGCGTTCGGCGGCCAACAGAGCGACCCATGCGCCCGAATCTCATCCAGCTGCTCCCGGAAAACAGTTCGCATACAATACCGCGCCAAAATCAAAAATTGCCGAACTGGACCCTGCCGAGTCTGCAGATTCTCATCCAGACTCCGAGTTAGGTCGTTGGTCTTGAGGATGAGCAGGATAATGCGGGGCACTTGGCCTAGCATTTGAACTAGGTCGACGAGCAGGCCTTCTTGGAGAGCAGTACTCATGGATTTTTGCTCCGAGGGGTCTTTCGGCTTCATTATTGACGAAGAAACAACGCTCCAATCGCGGCCAGTGATGGCCGACGCAAAGAGTTGGAACTTGTCCTCTCCTACGCCGGCGACCTCGCTGACATACTTTTTCGTGCGCTCCATGTCGCCGTCGATGATGGCAAGCCACATCTTGGCATAACTCCTGCGTAAATCGGTCGGGATGTCGCGATAAAGTCCGTGATCGTACAAGATGAGATCAAAGTTCGGTCTGCCCAGACCCCGGGATGCGTTCTTACGAATGGCGATGTTGCCTCCGTGCGGGTCACAATGCAGGGGGGCCCCATCGCCAAAGATCATCTCGTTGAAGATGCGCGCCAGCGTGGCCGATACCTCATCACGGTCGATGCCTTCGGCGTCCATGTACGCTAGGTCGTCGAGCCGCCTACCCGTCTCGCACTTCATGACCAGGATGCGCTTTTGGGCCCACATCACGTCAGGGATAACAAGAGGAAGTTCGGGAATGCGGGAGAAGTATTCCTTTGTGCGGCGCGCGTTTTCGGCTTCACAACGGAAGTCGAGTTCCTTGGGCAGAGAGACTTCGATCTCGGAGGAGAGCCATTCTAGGTCGTATTCGGGGAAGAAGCGTTTGAGCGTTGAGAAGGTGAAGCTTGTGAGGGACATGTCGAGCTTGGAGAATTGTTCCAGGCTTGGGTGTTGGACTTTCACCGCTACCTTCTGGCCTGTCTCCTTAATCGTCGCGAGGTGTACCTGCGCTAGGGAGGCTGCGCCGATGGGCTCAGGAGAGAACTCTGAGAAGTAGTCCCATAGCTCGCCGCCTGTATCGGTGCGGAACATCTCCTCAATGGACTCGAACGAGGAGACGGGGCATTTGTCTTGCAGAGGTATGAAGGTCGTCGTCCATTCCGGCGGGAGTAGGTAGTTCATTGCACTCTGTCCGGGTCAGCCTTCTTTCCCTCTATCATCTGGTTACGTAAAACCTACCAAGTGCTGCCCAAGCTTGATAAATATCCCGCCATTCTGCTCCAGCACCTTGAGCGTCCGCAACGCGCACCGCTTGTGGCACGCAGACAGTAACCGCTCTTTCTCCTCGTCGTCCTGTATCTTTTCGCGCTCGTTAAGCGTGCTGCGGTAACTGTAACTGTCTCAGTTTCCTATCCATCCAATTGCTCGACTCAAGAGTATCCTTACTCATTGATGCACAACACAAGCGCAGCCGCCACGCGCCCTGTCCGCTCCAACGCTTCGTAGCTATTCTTCACGTCCTCGCCGGCTGCCGCAAGCATTGCTAGTATCCCGCCGCCCGCTGACGCTAGCAATACTATTGCTGTGCGCCGGCTGCGTGGCTTTGACCGCCCCATCTTGGGGATCGTGGCCGACGGTGTAGTAGTAGAAGCATGCCGACGAGCAGCGGCTCGCTGGGCCCGGGCTCGGATGAGGGTCTGGATTGGTCTGGAGAGAGGAGGCAGCAGCTGGCTGCGACAGCGGGCGCAGGTCCAGCCAAACAGGGCCGTCGTGTTTAGAAAGCGTGCAGAAGAAATTGTTCGCTTCAACATGCTTGCTGGTGGTCACCGTCGTCGAGGCGGGTCATTGGAAAGGGGTCAAGGTCTCTTCCACTGTAATAGTGATCACGTATCCTGGCATGGCAAAAAGCACGTTGATAATTATTGAACAATGAGACAACCTCTCAGAAGGAAGACACCTCGGCGCAAGCGCGCGATCGAACTGTGCCCTGTGGGTGTAGATGTGGGCTGGAGCAGGAGCCGTAGCGGTTCCGCTCGCTCTCTGCTCTGGTCTGCTGGCACTTGTCGAGGAAATCTCGATGCAGAAAAAACGCCGCTGTCTTCGTTCTTGCAGGGAGGGATATTGCCAGGGTCCGGCCTGCGCCTGGGTCAAATGGCGCCGCGGCGTCGGGTGGCTTCGGGACTTCCCGCATAGGGGTTAGGGTTGTATAAGTGCGGTCTCGTTAGGGTTCAGAAGGTGTCTGCAAATCCCGGCTGTTTCTTTGCTTCTTGCTTTTCTATCTGCCCTCCAAATTCTTCGGTCTTTTTTTTCTGAGGTCAGCTGGGGCTCACAACGCGTGTGTTTTGCCAGGATTTTGATCAGTGAGAGCCCAGTATTGTTGAACCATCAGGCGCAGAATGAACCCCAGGGCTGAAAATGTCCAGAGGAGCTGATGGAAATGACTTGGGATGAACCGCCAGCCCCAGCTCCTGAAACGGCCCGAGTCTATAGACGGTTGCATCGGCCCGAAACTTCCATCACATTGGAGCTTAAGGATTTGGAACAGCATGAATTCTTGATCCTGAGAAACTGTGTGGAACATTTCTATCACAATTAAGATTGCTACCGTGACTCTAAGGTGTCTTGACAGCATCCACATCATGGACAAGGACATTGATTCACTACAGAGTTCTTATTGTGATATTCAGTATAAAATACCTATAAATTTCATTATCACAAAGAAAAAAAAGCATGGAATGATATTAAAATACAAAAAGAACCACATGAACAAGGGAAAGCTTGTGAACAAAAGTGAATGATTCTTGACAAGAGTGAGATTCGAACTCACGCCCCATTTCTGAGACCAGGAGTCTTGAACATGTGTTCAAGGAAATTCAGGTGGACCTGAACCTGGCGCCTTGGACCGCTCGGCCATCTTGCCTCGATAGTTGGAAGACTTGCATTCTGTAATCTCACTCAACCTCCCCACCCCAATGCCTACTCTCAAACATCACAACCATCCCTAAAGAACCAGAAAAATAAATTTAAGGCCGATGATGAGGCCCCAAATTTGTGGTCACACCTACCTGATTCTTCCTTTTCTCATCAAACTCCATGGAAAAAGAAGAGTGGCCGAGGTGACCATGGTGCAGACCCGCCATTGACAGAGAGGGAGGGCTGCCACCGATATAAAGAGTAATGGAAAGGGAAAAAAAAAATCAATCAGAGGTTAATTATGTGATTATGAGCCATCACAATTGGTGGTCACTCTTTTCCTCAGCCAGCTTGAGCTCCCATAGGACGAGAAAGGGCCAAGGTAAGCATGCAGGCCTTTGCCGTTGAGGAGGTCAGCATTGTAGCATGAGAAGAAAGAGAAAGGAAAGAAGTTTGAGAGAGGATGAGAAGTATACATAACTGGGAATGCTGAGATGGGCGATGTGATTTGAATGGAGGTGTTCAGTAGTGTGCAAGGTGCTACTCTCATCGCAGGTTGACTGTTGTCAGCTTCGTGTCATACCGCCACAGTGGTTCACTGAGCTTTCAGGGTTGAGTGCCCCGACTGCCATATGACTCGTGATGACATCATGCACTTTGCCGACAGATGATCATCGACAGATGGAAATATAAGACTGAAAGATACAGCTGGTTTTGTAAATGAAATATTTTTAGCATCTCTGCTCATTTTCTCATCATAGTCAAGGACCAACAAGTTGAGTTATGACCATATCGCAGTATATCTAGAGAGCTGACTTCCTAATCATTCATCAATTCTGAGAATGTCCAAAGCGGACAGAATTGAACGAGCGCAGGGGAATATGCCTCTTCCAGACCAACCACCAGCTGATGCAAATTGGAGCACAACAGAGAGAGCAACAACAGCAAGCGCTGGAATCAGCCCAGAACTTGTCTCAAAAGGCATGGGAATGACCTCCAATTTGAGTGAGCCAACTGCAAAGGATTCAAAGAATGATGACATGAGCGGTACTGAGAGACAAAAGCAAGAAAGGTTGAAAAATGTGGTTAAGTAGACCTTTTTGGTATGAGTCAAGATCAGATAGCGGCACTCCGTGTATGCTCTGGCTACAGCATTAGTCTGTTAAGTGTAACCAAAACACTTTGTTCTCTTTATTTGTGACTGCCAGATGCATTCCTTGTGGGAACATGTGTTGAAGGCAAAATATCATATCATCCTTGATGCTAGAAGTCATACCTCCCTCTCACACTCTAAGTATCGGCCCATAGAAACAGCTAGTTATCTAGGAACCTGTCATTAAGCTTGCTGGACTTCAACGACTTATGTACACTTTTATGACAGCAGTTGAAGCTGCGAAATATCTTTTTAAAAATAGCAGAGATCTCTGTGATAAGTGCAGGAAGAATAAGTGTGAATGTGGTGGCAGGCAATGTTAGGAATGAGGAAATTCGAAATGCAGTTGATGCCTGCTCCTAAGTGAAAGAATGTTACGTGTGGTATTGAAAGATATGGGAGAGAAGGGTTGGAAGACATGCCAAAGGATGCAATGAGTAAATATAATGCTGGACATGTGTGAAAGCATGCTTGGGGTAAGGGGCGGAGAGATGAGCAAGCAATTAGTATTTTATGCTGTGCCATGCTTAGGCAGTTCTGCTTAATTCACAGTACAGAATGGTCCAGGATCCCAAATAACAAGCAATGGATTGGCTGGCGTTGATTTTCCACATGTGCTGCATTCTCATGGAGTTAACCTGGTCTAGGAGCTTTTAACTGGAGGTTGCAAGATGCAATATGAAGTGATGTGGCTCATACAGCACCAGTATCCTATCTGCCTAGGTACCCTTGTTGTCTCCTACAATGAAACAACTTAAAGGGCAGGGAAACATCTAATAGGTGCTGTCATCCTACAGTTCCTGTTCAACTAACTGCTCTACATCCGCCATCAGATTATTCCTGGCAAAAGAGAGAAAAGTAAACAAAAATACATTGCAAACTTGAGCAATGAATGGCAAATCGTCCAGGTTTTGAAAACACTACTAGTTTGGATGTTTCTGTATAGGTAAGGGTGATCTGGAAGCACTTTTAAGCTCCAGCTTGATGAACCACCTTCATGACCTGCAGGTTCCTGAACCAGCTTGTCTTAACTCTGCACAACATTTGACTTTGCTCACTGTTAGGAAGGGTTGACGCTGTTAATAGCCTTGAAATATATATGTATATACCACCAGGCTAACTAAAGATCCAATATTTGTGCCCTTTCCTTATCCGCATCCCTCTCATCCCCCTCATACTTCTTCACTATGCTCCTTGGCCTACCATCTTCCATCCCTATGTTCAATTGGCACCCGACCTCCTCCGCTTTGGCACAGCCTTCTCGGCATCACATTTGGAACCAGCCCCCAGCGAGGCCTACCTCTGGCTCCGCGCTGATGACGCCGCCCTCACAACCCCAACATTCCCTCAGCATTTCCGCGGCGGAAAGCCCTAAGATATCCACGTGAGAAACACGCTGCTGATCTTCAAAACTCTTCCACAGGAATAAATGCTTCTGCCAGCCAGACTCTACTTGTTCCACACTTTTCCCTTCTGTTGCCAGAGCCTTAACCTTTCCGGAACCAACAACTCTCCAATGATACCACTCTTCACTGCCATTTACCTACTTAGTGCTTACTGATCTCGTTTACCTTGTCTTCTCTCCTCAAGCGTCACTCTTAAACTGAGACGCCTGCCAATCTAGCTCTCACTGAGGCCAGCGGGTGTCGATTATTCTATGGGCTGAGTCCTCCCTTCTGGTGGACGCTCCGGTTTAATACTTACTACATATTTCTCATCAATTCTCCACTCCTTTCGGTCAGTTTCCCTCAAATTCTTTGACTGATTGCTCCTAACAACAGAACCTTTTCAGGCTCCTTGCCGAAGTTCGGTTATTTCATCATCACCAAACTATTGAAGCTTCCATCCATCGATTTGGGCAGTTCTCGTGCTTTTAGGCACTCCCTCGACATCAGTTACTGTTTTCCTTGATGCCACTCTTCGAAAACCTGTAAGTGTGCCTTCATTTGTGGCAGCCATTCCTTGCTCCTTCCCCGAACTTCTCATGAAGTCTGCTGTCACCTGCCACCAGCTGCCTTCTCTTTACTGTTGAGGCCTCCTTCCCTAACTACCTCTAACTTCAAATATTCCAATCTCCCCACAAAATAGCAGGATCTTATAATTTTTTAAACGGCACTGGCTGACTTAACATCAGGATTTCGAAGTTCCTTATATGACACTGGCTAACTTTAATATTCAGTTCAACCCTTCCTGACCCTCTTAACTTTCCCAACCTCATCAAGAGCCCAGCTCTTCCACTCAGCCCAACAACTTGCTGAAAAATACGACCTGATCCGGCCTGTTTCTGCTCGATATTGATTGCCAGCATTGACTGTCATAGCTACTGTTAATGATGGCCAACGAGAAAAATGAAAACAGTCAGATTGGTCAACGGCAGAACAGAAAGACTGTAGCCCAGATCTTCTCCGAAGAGTGGGAGAGGAACGTGAAGGCTACCATGCTGGTATGTCTACGTCGAGTAGTTTGAACACGCCTGACCTTGGGCCTTACTAACTGGGTTACTCTACAGGCGGATCTTGACCAACATCGCGAGAACGAACTTCATTTGACGGACGAAAACGAGGAGCGCGATCCCCGTAATCGGGTGAATCGAGGAACTGAAAACCGCCAGAATGGTCAAAACCACAATAACAATGGTGGCTGCCAGGCCAATCAGCCTTTACTCAACGTTTCCACAAGCCTTGGGGCCATTTGGCAGGGTCAGTTTTCTTCTACTGTTACTTTCGTGCAAGTCCTGACAGACTCTAGCGGCTATTGAATCTGGAGCCTTTGATGATGATGAAACGGAGCGTGTCAAAGGTCTTCATGACCTCGGTGGCGCTAGTATCTATGACAAGAAGAACATCACCGTTTCTCGTCAGCAGAAGGCGCAAGATTTGACCATGCGCATCTTGAAGCAGAGTGCAATCAACCAGGCTACTCAGACGTGGGTAACACGCTCGCTGCTTTCATAGTGTGATGCTAAACTGCTATTTAGGGTTGCCCAATCCAATGCTCCGAAGAACAACAAGTGCAATGCACAGAGTAACGATGCCGAAAACGAGAACGCTGGGAAGAGCAACGCCGGGCAGAAGGGTGCCCCCTCTGTTGTCAGCTCTGATATATTTGTGAAGTCCAAGAATTCCAAACAAGGTTCGACATCTATGACGCGCCCTCCTCCTCTTCAGCCTTCCTTGCCGGTTCGCATGCAAGACTTCTTGATGATAGAGTCCAGCACAGCCCCAGACAAAATCATTTACAAGAACAAGATCCGCTTTCTCACGAACGAGATCCATCCGGCCATGCCGGCTCTTCTCTACCTCTCGGAAGATGAAGATGGCAAAGTCATGTTTACTGTGATGGTTTGGGGTCGCAAGTACTGCCACTGGCCAATTTCCCAGTGGAAAGACCACATGACAGGCGAGAGCAATTACCTTCGTTCTGTGTTCGGCGAGCCTGATGGAACCATCCACATCTACGACTTAGTCTTCGATACTACTGCCCAGATGGTGGAGTTTGGGAACACGGCTCAAGAGTTGAAGGATTGTCAGTCAAATGCGGTTGCTTCCACTATGCCTTCTGCTGGTAAAACTGTTCAACCCACTGTTGCAGACTCTTTTGGAACCAAGACTGTTGTCGCAACTCGGGCTCGCAAGAAGGCCTCGATCTCGTCAAGCAGTAGCACTGAAGTTGATGCTGGGATGCTCGCTACCAATGGAGTTCAGCCGGCTTACAACGCCATGAAGCATGACCTCTTGCTTGAAGGCTTTGAGCCACCCATTTGCCAGGACGATGACCTTATCAATCTTGATAGTCCTCGGGACCTGCTTACCAGGCCCAACTCACCGGAGCTGCCTTCCTCGAAATTTTTATGTCCAAATGCTGTGAATTCTTGCGCAGGCTCCTCCGAGTCTGAAGAGCTTTTTCTTGACAGCCCTGCAAATAAGTCCGGTAGCGGTGCATTAGTTCTGCCGTATGAGCAGGCTGTCCGGGAGTTCAAGCAGACTTGTCGCAGCCTGTTATCAGTATTTCTGGCTAACAATATTAGCGGTGAGACCATGAAGGAGATCGGCCAAACTGCTGAAGGCATCCAGCTTGGTGTGACGAAATTCATTATTGAGAATGCACGGAGCGGTGGTGCGTCAAAGGAAGCCCTCGAGAAGGTTAAAGAGCTGATCAAGGTCGTGGTCGCTGATGCTCAATTCGTTAAGACTCGTTACGTTTACTCCATCGAACAGCTGCTGTCGATGCGTGAGGGTACCATTGCACCAGCTACACCATTGCCTGAGTTCTCTAGGCGGCGCCGGGAGACCACTCCACGGCAGGTTACTCTTGAGCCTCAGTTGACTCGGGCTACTGCTGACGTGCAATGGCTTCTCGGGCAGGATAAACATGCCGCCAAAGAGACTACTGCTTCTGG
>Ga0065720_1019450_pt1 | contig 25893 bp, 17 predicted proteins | sample Thericmetagenome_FD_59107 | JGI IMG/M metagenome (GOLD analysis project Ga0065720, IMG submission 59107) | Thermophilic microbial communities from the Joint Bioenergy Institute, California, USA of rice/straw/compost enrichment - eDNA_2 v2... | ecosystem: Engineered > Solid waste > Grass >... | reverse complement strand
GTCTTGGGTCAACGACACAATTGCTAACACAGTGTTGGCGTATGACGATTTTAGGTAGTCACGCCTAAATAGGAAGAGTTGGGATAGGTTACAACGTCAGACAGTACCAGAAGATGCGGATGTTGTTGCTCTCCTGTTCGATTCGTGGAAGTCATACATTGCCCAAACCTTACGCTCCTTGTAGTACCTCCTTGCCCCGAGGGTGATCGAAGAGTCCGCACGCGATGTAAGGTGAAACACCTACAAGCTATCATCGGTTTTGGACTGACTAACTAAGGTGCTTTTCCCTTTCGATCGAATTGTTAATTTTTATCAGCCACTCGGCAACAGCCCCGTTACTTCATCGCAACGGGCGCGTCTTACCGAACCAAGCGCGTTGCTGAGAGCCGTGAACCGGATGTTAACGGCTCCGTCTGGGCCGCCGGGCTTGACAACTGCCCCGGAGGCAAAACGCTGTCGGCTGCCGTCAGGTTGCTGATACACCCAGCCCTCCATCGAAGCTTCAACGCGCCGCGGGCTTAAAGCGGCGGGCGAAGCCGCCCTCGCCACTTCGCGTGCCCTTTGCCGCAGACCGCAACCGCTCCTGAGAGGTTGGCGGTGAATTTTTCGCATCATTTTGTTGACATCTCGTGAATTACTGCGATACGCCTAGAAGCTGACTGAAGTACGTACTGCTGCATGAGCGCAGATTCACGAATTCACACCCGTGCTTTAAGGAGTTTCCATGCCTTCGCCGTTGGTTATACCTGGCGTTCAAGTCAGAACGGAGTTTGAGCCCTCTCCGGTCATTCCCGGTGCGACCGGCATCCTCGGCATTGTCGGCATTACCGACCGCGGGCCGATTGAGCCGACTCCTGTCGGCAATTTCGGCGAGTTCATTGAGCTGTTCGGTCCGGCGAGCCGGTATTCCATGCCCGAAGTCCGTACGGCATTTGCCAACGGCGTCTCGCAAGTCTTCGTTGCGCGGATCGAGCCAGGCAAGGGGACCAAGGCCTCGCTGGAGCTGCTCGATAGCGAGGGCGAGAAGGTTGCCAGGTTGGAAGCTCGCGCCGAAGGTAAGTGGGCCGAAAAGCTGAAGGTACGGGTCACCCAGGTGAAGGCCCTTTCGGGCAAGGGCGTGAAGTACGTGAACCTGGAAGTCCTGCTGAACGATACGGTCATCGAAACGCACAACAACCTGGTCATGGATGAGACCAGTCCGGATTATTTTTTCCGCCGGATCAATCAACAGTCGCGGGTGCTCGTAGCAGTCGATCCTCTGTTTGAGAAAGGGCTTCCGTCCACGATTCCATCGACTCCCTTAACGGAAGCGGAGCCGGCCGCCGCCTTTGCTTTGCTCAAGGCTGGCGATACGGATGTCATCCGCGTTGAGGCGAAGCGCGCCGGTCGGGCCGGCAACCGCAGCGCGGTCCAGGTGCACGACGGCCAGGCGGGGCTGTCGTTGACGGGTGCGGGTGATGCTCCAAGTGTGCTGTTTCAGGCGCGGAAAGCCGGGACTGAGGGCACTCAAGTGCGCGTTGCCGTGAGCGGCGCTGGACCGGACAGTGTCAATGTTGTGGTCACGCCGCAGGCAGGTTCCCCGCGGCCCTACGGGCCCTTCAACGATGTGGCTGCCATAGTCAGCGGTCTGGCGAACGACCCGGACGTCGAAGCGGTCGCACTGGGCAGCGTGCTGCCATCGGCCCAGGCGGCGACGCCGCTTGCCCGGCGGGTAACCGTCGAAGTCACAACCGAAGGGCGCGACACAAGGGTTTACACAAACCTCGCAACGCTTGACGAGATAGCTGCTATTACTGACCCGGTGGTCGCCTTCAGCAAGGTGGACGGCGCCACGCAATTGCCCGATTCCACGGATGGAGCGCCACTGACCGGCGGGCGGGACCGGTCTCCTGCGCTGAGGCTGAAAGGTGAGGACAGCGAGGAGCCGCTGCTTGAGATCACACCTGCGCCCGGCGTCACCGCGAACATTTCCGTCGGACTTACCGAGGGCGTCTCTACCATCGACGGAACCACTCCCGTGGTGAATCTGAACGTCTTCGTCGATAACGAACTGGCGGAAAGCTACACCAACCTGACCATGGACCCCGACGACCCGAACTATCTTCCAGAGGTACTGGAGAGCTCGGGGCTGATCCGCGGCATCGACTTGTTTGTCCGCAGCCGCACGACGTCGTTTCCTGCAAGCATCGTCAAAGCCAAGCCGCTCACGGGCGGAGCCGCGCCGCTACCCGACGACTATCAGTCAGCGCTGGAGCGTTTGGAACAGGTGGAAGAAGTCGATCTGGTCATCGCTTCGGTAGGCAATCAGCTCGATGACGCTGCCCAGCGGACGGTGCATCAGGCCGTGGTCGCTCACTGCACGAAGATGGCGGATGTTGCCAGAAACCGCATCGGCATCGGCGCCGTGACTGCCTCGGAGTCGGCAAACGTCAACCAGATCCTGGACCACGCCAACGACGTGCGCAGCGACCATTTCATCCTTGCCGCTCCGACGGGCATGGAAGGCGCGATTGCCGGCCTGCTCGGGCGTCAGGATTTCTTTCAATCGCCGACCTTCAAAACGATCGCTTCGCCGGACGCTACACCTGGCACTTACACAGATGCGCAGCTCACGCAATTGATCAACGGCAATGTGCTAGTTGTCAATGAGCGGCGGCGTCTGGGCGTGATTGTCGTGAAGGGCTTGCTCACCAGCGGCCGGCAGATCAATGTCCAGCGTACGGCCAATAAGTGCGTCCGCGAGGTCAAGGCCATTTCCGACAAATATATCGGGCTGCTGAACAACGAAGGGGCGCGCAACGCGCTCCGGCAGCAGATCATCGCGTTGTTCCTGCAAATGGAACGCGACGGCGCGCTGGTCCCGTCGACCGATGGCAAAGACCCGGCCTTCCGCGTTGATGTCTACTCTACCCAGGCCGACTTTGCGCAGGGGATCGTTCGAGTCGACATCGCGGTCCGGCCGGTGCGGGCGATCGACTACATCTACGCAACGATCCTGGTCAAGAACTAAGCGGAGTTGAGGATCAGCAGTCCTGATCAGGTCCGGCCCGGGGTGTGGATGTTGCGCAGGGCCCAGACTTCCGGAGTCATCCGGCCCACCGGGCGAAATGACAGGACAGGAGACCGGAACCATACAGAGGAGAGGAATCGATGCCTCAGATCTATACAGCAGCGGCTTCTGAAGTGAAGGTCAATGAGGAGACCATCGAGGGGCTGCAGTCGATCGAATACAGCGTCGTGAAGAACCGGCAGCACATCGGCGCCATCGGCACCGACGAGCGCATTGCCGTCTATTTCGGCTTGAAAACGGTGGTGGGCAAGCTGCGCGTGGCTTCCGGGAACAAGACCCTGGATGACCTGCTGGCGAACAACGGGGAGTTCACCATCAGCGCCACGCTGCGGCATCGGGACAACACCCGCAGGATCACCTTCGACGCCTGCTATATGGACGACAAGTCGTTCGGCATGAGTGCAGCCGGGCACGGTGAAACGGTTTACACCTTTACAGCCGCACGCTTCCGGGAGGAGTAAGGAGGGATTTTGCAAGCGCGCGTCGACGCGCGGCGACAGGTGGTCACAAACGGCAAAGAGTCCTGGCCGTTTGAGGTCGACTGCCGTGACGCCAGCGTCCAGATCGAAATCGGTGAACGCTCGTTCCGCGTGCGCAGCTTGACCTGGCGCGAAAAGAACAACCTGGCGCGCTTCGCGCACCTGGGCGAGGAGTTCGTCCGGCGTCAGTTCCTCAAGCTGTGCGTAGGCGAGGCGTCCATGCCCGCGCCGGAAAGCCAGCGGGAAGCTCTGTTTGCCTTGGCCGCGTGGCTCAACGATCCCGGGCCGGAGCCGGCTTTACCCCTGAACACGGAGATTCTGTCGCGCACGCTTGCAGGCCTGTGCCGGTCCATGATGGTAGGGCCAGAAGCGTTTGATAACCGTCCCGCGCTCGAGGTCGAAGCCCTCTGGCGGCTCACGGAGCCCCGTCTCGAACCCGGCATCCCCGAATCTGCCAACCACCCTGCAAGCACAGGCACGGTGCATTCGGACTGGACGAAGATCATCATTACGCCCGACGCAGATCTCGAAGCCGGAGAATCTCGGACGGCAGAGCCAGCGGAGACGGCCCAGGACGCACCCCCGATTTCCGAGCCCGCACCGCAGGCGGAAAACACGCGCGAACCGCAAGCCGGACGGTCGCAAGAGGCTCCGGCCGCGCTGTCAAACCCGCCGCGCAGGCAAGATCCAGTGCTGAACCGGACGCCAGAAAAAGTGCAGGCGGCTGAGCGCGATTGGCCTGCAGGCGCACGGTTCCGCGTGATGATTCCGGTGAGCTTGCCCGGGCCACGTCAGCCTGCGGCCTCAGTCTCGAAGGAGCAGCCAGTCTCTTCCCCGCCTCGTGGCACTGCAGTAGCGACAGCCATTGAGGAGCAGCCAGTCCTTTCCCCGGCTCCTGACGCTGCACCTGCGGCGCCAAGCGCCGCGCATGCTCCGGACAAAGCCGTCCCACTCGTACGGTTTTCCACAGCGTGGCCTTCGGGACAATCGGCGTCCGTTGCAACACAAGGTCTCGTGGTTCGTGCGCCCGAGCCCGCAGCACCGTCTGCCGCGCCTTCCACGCCAGCTCAGGCGGCCGCGGCCTTCGACCTGCTGGAAGAACTGGCCGACCGCCTCGAAGAAGCAGCCGAAGAACTGGGAATTGACATTCACTCCTGACCGCCATGGCCGCTCCGATGATTGACGACATCGAATTGAAGGCTGTTCAGTACATCCGGCAGGAGACCGAGCAGGATTTCGTCAAGCAGAAGATTGCAGGCCTCGACGGAACGCTGCACCAGAAGCTGGGGCGCAGGTCGCACCGCGTCGTGCTCAGCGGGCTGCTGTTGCCTGCCACGGCTGCCGAGGACCTGAAGAAGCTGCAGCAGAAGGCGTCCGAGGGTGCCGAGGTCAGCTTCACTGCAGACATTACGACGGCGCTGGAAATCCAGAAGATGGTGATTGAATCATTCCACGCCGAACAACACGTCGGGCCCGCGGGACAGATCGCCTACACCATCGTGCTGGCCGAAAGCCCGCCGCTGCCGCCACCCGCCGAGGTCAGCGCTTTCGGCGGTCTGGGCGACTTCGGCCTGGGCGACCTGGGTTTCGATCCAGGCGCGCTGGGCGACGTCCTCAACGAAATTCAGGATCAGGCGAACGCGGTAATGGATGCGGTGGATTCCGCGCTCGATGCGGTGGAGCAGATCTCGGCGCTGGCCAACCTTGCAGATCTTGCCAGCATCACCAATCCGATGCGGCCCTTAACAAGCAAGATCGGCGAGCTGGGAAGCCTCGGCCCCGCAGTTGGGGGACTGAGCAAGGCGATAGGAGAGCTGGGATGAGTTCTCTGCTCAAGCCTTCTTACTCGGTCAGGCTCGGCGGGCAAGTCTGGTCGGAGCAGTTGATCGGCCTGGAACTGGAGTTAGAGGCAGCGCCGCTGCTCGACCGCGCCGTCGTCACACTGCCGGCTGCCGCACCGCTCAAAGCGGCCGTGGATGATCCCGTCGAAGTTACGCTCAACAGCGGCGAAAAAGAGGAACGCGTTTTCTCGGGCAGCATAGCAGCCATCCGCCGGGGACTGGACTGCATCACCGTGACGTCCTTGAACGCGGGCGGGCGGCTCGCCCAATTCCGCCCGGGAGTGACCTATGAGAACGTGACGTCCGCTTCAGTCATTCGCAGCCTGGCGTCGGAGTGTGGCGTGCAGACCGGAAGGTTGGAACAGGGCGTTTCGTTAACGTACTACGTCGCGGACCCCTCGCGTAATGCGCTCGAACACATAGCCAGGCTGTCCGCCTGGACCGGAGCTCTGGCGCGCATCACTGCGGAGAACCGGCTTGAATCCTTCATCGTCAACGCCGCACAGGCCGAAGTAGCGCTGCGCTATGGAAGGGAGTTGCTGGAGCTGGAGCAGCGCCGCGTGAGCGCTCCAGTTGAATCCTTCGTAGCGGCAGGCGAAAGCGGTGTCGGATCCCACACCGACCCGGCTGCCTTGCGTCCGGTAACTGATTTCTTTGGGGGCAACCGGCCGGATGGTCCCTCGTTCACGCACCGCTGGCGGTTTGAGCCAGCTTTGCGAACGGCACAGAGCGCTGCCACCGCGGGCGCGGCGCTCAAGCGCAGCTATCTGGCTGCTGCGGGCCGAGGCGTTTTCAAAGCGTTTCTGCAACCTCACCTGCGCCCCGGCATGGTGGTGGAGATTCAGGAATCACCCAGCGGATTGCCTGGAGGACCGGTATGGATTGGCGGGGTCCGCCACCAGATCGGCTGCGGCGGGGCGCGTACCGCGGCGCGATTCCTTCAAGGAGGCAGCGCCTTCGATCCCGCCGCCCTGCTGGGATCCATGGCTGGCGCCCTCCGAGGATTGCTCTAAGAGGAGAGAAATGCAGCGCGTCGTCCACACCATCCGCCAGATTGCCCGGCACGAGATTGGCCAATACTGGAACCCGGCTGTCGGCGTAGTGAAGTCCGTCTATGGCTCCGATGCAGGAACCGGCTACGCCTGCACGGTCGCGCTGCGCGAATCCGGGATCGTGCTGCCCAAGGTGCCGATCGCCACCGGAGCCATCGGATTCGTGACCCTGCCTCGCGAAAATGACCTGGTGCTTGTGGTCTTTGCTGGGGGCGATTTGCACGCTCCCGTAGTCGTGGGCCGGTTGTACAACGAACAGGTTGCGCCGCCCCAGCACGGCCCCGGAGAGCTTGTGCTCGTCCTGCCCGGCGATGAGACTGATAGCACGCGGCGTCTCGAACTGCGAGTGCAGACGCCAGGCGACGGTACGCGAAGCCTCCAGTTGACGCTCGACGGCGGCGTCAAAGTTTCGCTCACCGTGGACGATGAAGGCATCGGCTTAGAAGCGCAGGAAGCGAAGCTCAAGCTCACGCAATCGAGCAGTTCCAACGGCACGGCGGAACTGGCAGTAGGGGATTCCCGCGTTCGGATTGAACAGAGCGGCAACGTCACCATTGAGGCATCCGGCACCCTGAAACTGAAAGCCGCCCAGATTCAAATCGAGGGCGATTCGACAGTCAAAGTCGCCGGACAAACGATCGACCTGAACTGAGGGAAGGAGTCAAGCATGGGGCAGTCAGCGGCAAAGGCAAACGATCAGGTGATAGCCACCGACACACACATCGTGATGGTACCCGCCGGGCCGTCGCTGGTTCCAACGCCCTTGCCACACCAGTTCTCCGGGAAGATCAGCGGAGGACTGGTTCCCACAGTGAAAATCGGCGGGCAAGCCGCTGCGGTACAGGGATCGACTGCCGACAATTTGCCTCCGCACATTCCCACACCACCGGGCACAAGCTTTCAGAAGCCGCCGGCCAACAAGGCAACGATTCAGATGGGCAGCGCCACGGTGAGGATCGGCGGAAAACCGGCGGCGCGCAACAGCGATACGGCCCTCACCTGCAACGATCCAGCCGACGCACCCGTTGGCCAGGTGGTAGCCGTCGCAACGGTTCGGATTGGGGGCTGAGCAGATGGCGAAGGAGAAGAAGTACACGCGGCTTGGCTCGGATTTGATGCTCACCCGCTACACGGGCGTACCCGCCAGTGTGACGCTCGATTCGGCTGACTCTTGGGGCACGCTCGACTTGGCGGTGGTACCTGGCGGGCGAGGCGGCCTGAAGGGGGTCGGAGATGCAAAGGACCTCGGCGCGGTGAGCGGCCGTGAGAATTTGGCGCAGGCGCTGATTCTGCGGCTGCTGACCCCGCTCGGCTCCCTGACTCCGCTCGGCCATCCGGAATATGGAAGCCGGCTGGTGGAGCTAATCGGCAATCTCAACAACACGACCACCCGGAATCTGGCCCGGTTGTACACCATTCAGGCGCTCACGAGCGAGCCGAGGGTTCGCGAGATTCTCGACCTGACTGTGGATACCCCGGAGGATCAGCCGGACACGATACGGATCGGCTTCTCGGTGCTGCCCCTCGATGATGACCAGCCCTTGCCGCTGGCACTGGAAGTGACGCTGTGAGTTTCGTTAATCGCACCTATCCCGATGTCGTCCGCGACGTTCTGACCACGCTTACCCAGGGCGTTGCTCGCGAAGTTCACCGCGTGGACTACGACCCCAACGCGCGCCCTCTGGTGATTCCGGACATCATACTGGAGCGCCGGCCCGTGCGCCGCGTGTCAGTCGTAACCGGATTCGTCGCGACCGGCGTCGAGGGCGAGGAACCAAAGCCGTACACCTTCACGTTGAACGATTACGAGCTGGTGGCTGACGAGGCGGATCCGCAAGATTTAAGCCGCATCCGCTTCCTACCCTTCGGAAAGAAGCCCGCACCCGGGACAGACGTTGTAGTGAACTACTACCCCCGGGTCACGGACCCGACGCCGCTGACAGACCTCAACGTGGGATCTGTTGTGCGTACGTTGCTGGAAGCTGTAAGCAAGGAGCTGGCTCTGCTCTATGCCCAGTTGAATCTGGCCTACGATTCGGCCTTCCTAGAAACGGCGACCGGATCCTCGCTTGACCGCGTAGTAGCACTGCTCGGCTATCAGCGCTTTCGGGCCGGCCGGCCAATCGGCACGGTTACCTTCCGCCGGCGCGCCGGTACTACCGGCAACATCACAATCCCTGCTGGGACGCCAATTACCGACGCGCAGGACAAGATCCGCTACGAGACCGTTCAGACGCACACGATGCTGGCCGGAGAGACTACGGCTCAGGTTCGCGTCCAAGGCGCTACCCAAGCTACCGAGCCCGTGCCCGAAAATACGCTGACGGTAATCCAACGCGCGATTGCCGGCATCGACAGCGTAACCAATGAACGGCCCACAACACGTGCGAGCGACGACGAATCCGACGAAGAGCTGCGCCAGCGAGCTTCCAGCGCGCTGCTGGCGAGCAACAAGGGGACCGTACCTGCCATTCGCCACGGCTTGCTGCAGATGCCAGAAGTGCGCGATGTCAACGTCATCGAAATGCCCAACGGCGTGCCGGGTGAGATTCGGGTGATCGTCAGCATGGCCGGGCCGGACGCTTCGCTGGACCCTGTACTGGCACGCGTGGAAGAGCTGCGGCCGGCTGGCATCCGGGTGCTGGTCGATGGCGCGGGTAGCGTGGCTTTGCAAGCGAACGTGCAGCTGGTGCTGGCAGGATCGCAAATGCCGGCCGCCGAGATTCAGCAAGTACGCTCCGGCGCGCGCGACCGTCTGATTGCGGAGATCCGGAAGAAGGGCGTGGGCGAAAGGATCCGGATCAAGCCGCTCGTGGCCGCGCTGCTCGCCGACGACCGGATTGTCGACGCTCAGCTTACGATCGGCGTCAAGGGCGGGCCGGTCGGCCAGCCTGGCGAGGACTTCATTCCGGAAGCGCAAGCCGCCGTCTCACTCGCTCCCGAAGATGTCAGCTTCATGGCCGAAACCTTCGATCAGCCACTGCCAGGACCGCAGAAAGTTACCGTCGACGTCCGGGCCAACCTTGCCGTGCAGCCGCAAACCGGCGCCGCAATGGATGCGATTCAGAGCGAGATCACGAGCCGGTTGCAGAAGTTCTTTGCATCCCTCGCCTCAGGCACGGCCATCACCACCGAGATCCTGCTTACCGCGCTGCGAAACGATGCGATGTACGCGATCGATCCGCTGCGCATAACGATCACGCTGACGGCCGAGGATCAGTTCGTGCAGATTCTACACGGAGGGCCCGCCTTCCAGTCCAGGCCGGAGCACGTCTTCCGCGTCGTCTCCGTGGAGGTGACAGTATGAATCATCTGAACCGCCTCCACGAGCTCTTGCCGCCGATCTATACGAGCGCGCGCGACTCGGTACTCAGCCAGCTGCTTAACGTGATTGCCCTCGAAATGGAAATCTTCGAGGAAGATCTCGACCGCATGCGGCAGGCCCACTGGATTCGATTTGCCTACCGCCTTGAGGACGCAAAGAAGATCGGGGCGCTGGTGGGTATCGAGCCGTTTCCCTGGGAAGATCTGCGCAATTTCCGCGAGCGGCTGCTGGCGCTCGTCAAGGCACGGCTCCAAGGAGCGCTTGGTCCGCGTGAGATCCGCGAATTCGTTTATTCCTACCTGGCCGGCGCTGAGCGTGTGACCGGCGCAACGCTCGTTCCAGGCCTGCAATCCGTCACCTTGGACGAGGCTTACAGGCCCCTGGAAGACCGGCCGCGATTTCGTCCGTTAGCTCTGGTGGAAAACCCTCCACGGCGCCGTCGGAGCATGGCTCTTGCCGCACGCGGGAACCGCGTGCCATACCTGTTGACCTGGGAAGACACGAATCAAGGCCTTGATGAGTCCGTCGTGGAGTTCCATCTGTCGGCCATGCCGGGTAAACGCCCCGCCGTCCCTGTGCTGGTAAACCGCACGACAGGCGACCTAATCGGATACGCGGACCGTTTGAACTATGGCGAGAGTCTAAGCGTGCGTGTCTCCCCGGAGGCCTCCCCCGATAAGCCGCGTTTGGCCCAAGCCACGCTCGGCGGCCACGATGTGACCGGAAAGCTATTCAGCTTGAGCGGATTCAAGCTCGGCACCCCCTTCCAGAAAAGCGATCTGGACGCAGAACCCTGTGTCCCGCGACTGGCGCGGGGTGTGAACAGTTGGATCTTTCTCTGCGTCGGCCTCTACGACGTCCCCGGCCTGAACCGTTTCTTCTTTGCCATTGCGGATGAGGATCTGCGCGAGGGCGTTTTCGACCAAACGAGGTTCAATCATTCTCTGTTTCCGTCAGGCACCCTCGCGAAGCTGGAACTGGAGTGGACAGAAATCGAAGGAGCGTCGTTCGAAGTTCACGTGCCGCGCTACCTGGTGGTTGAGCCGGCCGAATCCGACACAGAACCGCTCCATGAACGGGTAGCCTACGCGCTGCGCTCCGCCATTTCGGACCTGCACGCGGCTGGGGTGCGTGCGGAGGTACGCTTCCAACCCTTTCGGGAGTCACAGCCGCAGCAGGTGCGTGTGCAGTTGCCGTGGATGCAGTTCGATCCGGAGAAGGGGCCGTCCGGAATTGAGCAGGAATTGACATTCGGAGGGCGATATGGCGAGTCCGTGCTGGGAGGATCCAGGTTTGAATGACTCAAGGCAGGAACAGATGAGGCGGCCAATCGAAGGAAGAATGAGACTGATGGTCCGCTCCGCAAGCGGCGACCTGGTGGCGGAGCGGCAGGCGCGGAACCTGGTGCTACGCAGCGGTGCGTCCGTCATTGCATCACTGTTTGCAGGCGGTCCGGACGCCGCGCCTATTAATGCAGTGGGTGTCGGCTTTGCGCAGGAAGCAGCTACGCCGGAGACGACGTCTCTGACGCCGCCCGAGGACGGCAACATACCACCGGAAGCGCTGCGCACAGCGCTTACTCCGGATAGTTTTCAGATCGTGACCGATTTGCCGAACGCGGTGCGCGTCTCCATCCAGGCAGTGTTCAAGCCCACGGTTGAGCTGGCAGGCGTGACCGAAGCCGGCCTGCTCGCGGCGGACAAGTTGTACAACCAGGTGGTATTCGAGCCGGTGACCCTACGGCCCGGCCAGGATGTCACCTTCTTCTGGGAAGTGGATTTTCCGTTCGGTCACTAGCGTGGGAGCAAATTACACGCAATAGCAGGAGACAGGCGATGCAGAATCTTACATTGAACATCCTCGGCTTTCCCGCGGTAAACAAGGATCTGACGGTGGAACTGCGGGACCCGGTGACCATGAACGTCGTGCGGGAAGCGAAGCCGTTCCTCGATGGAACAGTCAAAGTAGCCAAGATTGATCCGGGGAGCTACGAGCTCACGGTGCGCCATCCGAACCTGGCTGTCCCCGTACTGCGCCGCCCAATCCGAGTCCTGCCGACTGGCGAAACCAAAATCTCTGTCCTCCTGGATCCTTCAAAGTTTCGCGACACGCCGGTAGAAGACATTCCGGAGGCCAACCTCACCCCGGTGCTCGAAGTTGCCAAGTCAGTGGCCGAGACTGTGACGCCGCTTGCGGCCAAAGTGCCGGGCGAAGCGATTCTGGCCCAGGACTGGAACACAATGGCCGGCGCGATCCGGGATCTGGCGAACGCGGTGGCGGAACTCACCCGCTCGGTTTCGCCCATTGGGCACGATCATCCGGAATTTCTCAAGAAGTTCGATGAGATGCAGGCCAACTTCGAAACGCTGCTCAACGGAGTCACCGCGGCGCTCACCGAACTGCAACGCCAGATCCAAACACAGCGCTTCCGCGAGCAGGTGGAAGGAGTGCTCGACCTCGCCGCGATTGATAAGGCCTCGCCGAAGGGGCGCGAGTTCCTCGGCGTGGTCGAAAACCTGGAGCAGAAGGTGACAGCCACTCCGGCCGTGTTCAGCCGGGAGTTGCGCAACGCTGCGGTGCAGTTAGCCACCAAGTTGGAAGCGCTGATGGACGAGAAGAAAGACGACGTCGAATTCACGGCATCGCAACAGGTCAAGCAACTGGGGATCGCGCTCGATCTTCAGAAGCAAGTGCGCACCACCACGTACGACGCGGAGCTGCAGCAGTTGCGCAAGCTCGACCGCCAGCTTGGACCGAGCGGAATCACAGGCAGGTAGACCATGGCCAGCACAACACAATTGCCGCGAATTTCCAGTCTGGTCGACCGTCTCGCACCCTTGGCGAAGAAGCAGCGCGGAATGCGCATCGAGGCTGAGGACTGGAACACGCTGGTGGACGTCATAAGCGGCATCCTGGAAATCGACCGGGCGCAGGAGCAGGCCGTTTCCGTAAAACTCGAGGAGCGCTTCGCTCCTCGCACGCACGACCACACAGGGCAAGTCACAACCGCGTGGCTTGCGCCCGAACTGCAGGATCTCCTCGGAGGAGGCGGTTCTGGCTCGGTGCTCACCCGCAGTGCGCTCGCCGAGGCGAACCAGAAGATTCAAGGGATGGGCAAGGAGGTCGCAAGACTCACCGAAGCCGTCGAGCGGCAGCAGAAGCTGCTGGATGCCGCGGCCGTGGACGAGTTGGACCGCAGCAGGACCTTGCGCGAGTTTGAGAAACGTTTTGCCAGTGTGGAAGACCTGCGGACCTTGGTGACGACGCTCAACGGCCAGGTGAGCGGTCTGAGCAAAAACGTAGATCAGGTCCTCAAACTGCGCGAAGCCCTGACCGATCCGACCGGCGCTCCCATCAACGTTGCCGGACTGCGGGAGGAAGTCACCGCGCTCAACGAGCTCCGCGAGAACCTGAAGGGTGTTGATGGAACGCTCCTGCGGTTGCGCGATATCGAGCTAAAGCTCAATGAGCTTTCGGACGTTGTGGGCGTCACCGGTTCCGCCAGTTTGGAGACAAGGCTGGCGAGCTTGTCCGCGGACATCGAAACGCGCCTCGACGCCAAGTACAGCAAACTCAATACTGCGCTTCGTGAAGAACTGCTGGCTGCGAATGCGACTTCCGAGGCCAAGCTGAAGCAGGAGCTGGGTGCGCAGATTGCCTCGAACCGCACGGAGCTCGAGCAGATGCTGGATAAGCGGCTTGTGGCATCAGAATCGAGCCTCACTGCCGCGTTCGATGCGAAGCTGGCCGCTACGTCCAAGACCGTGCTCAACGAGGCTGCCGCCGCGACGAAAGCCTCCATCGATTCAGCCCTAGCGAGCATTCCGGGTCAGGTGCAAAAGGCGGTGGATGCCGCGACGGCAAGCTTGCACGCCCAGCTCAGCGACGAACTGCGCACCTTTACCACGACAACAATCGGCGACGAAATCGCCGCGGTGGAAAAGCGGTTGAACCAGCAGGTGGCAGCCATCGACAGCCGTGTAACGGCGATGGACAAGCAGCTTCCAGTGCTCGTGGAGCAAAGCCTGAACGAAGCAGTACGCGGCCTCGAGGAGCAGCTCATGCAAAGCATCACCAAACAGATCGCGACCGCGCAGGCAAGTCTGGAATCTGCGGTGAACGCGCGAGTGAGCGCCACGGTGAACTCGTCGCTTGCCGAGGTGGACGCCCGCATCACCCGGACAGTGGATACGCGCCTGGCGGATCTCGACAGCCGCATCAGCCAGACGGTCGCCAAGGCCGTCAGCGATTTGCCGGATCTAGTGGCAGCCGAGGTGGCCGCGCTCAACCTGACGCAGCAGATCCAGGAATCGGCCCGCAGCGTCACGCAGCAACTGCGTACCGAGCTGTCGCAAGCCATCGCCGATCAGCAGGCGAAGACAACGGCAGCCATCAACAGCACGGTAACGCTATTGCGCGGCGAGATTGCCAGCACCGCCAAGAGCACCCAGGACGCCGTACGCACGGAGCTAAACGCGAACGTCGCCGTTTTGCGGACCGATCTAACCAAAACTGTCAACGACCGGATCCAGGAAATCCGAATCAACCGGCCCATTTCGTAGCCCCTAGAGCATGCTGAGCGAGATCGAACGCAAACTGACCGCAATCGTGGCCGACGGCCTCGCCGACCTCACGCGCTTGAGGGTCGTAGAGGCTCCCGAGCCACTCCAGCCCGCCTCGCCGGGCGACGGGATTTTGCGTGTCTCGCTCTCGCAGATCCAGCCAGATTCGGTCTTCGTACCCGGCGAAGCTCTCGTCAGCACGGCTGGCGGTTCCCCCGTGAGCCGGCGCGTGCTCCCCGTCGGCTTTGAGGCGCTGCTCGAGTTCCGGGTGCTGGCGCCCGATTCCGGAACCAACGGTCTCGCCTCCGCCCGCAGTCTGTTGCTGACCAGCATGTCGCGCGCTGCCCATCTCCTGTCGACCGAAGAAATCCGCAACGGGAAGGGCTTTGCCGTAGCGGCGCCGGACCCGGGCTTTGAGGTGCAATCGTTCGAATTTGCCGAAGGCGCGGTAGCTCAGGAGATCCCGGCCGAAGGGCCTTCCGCGACACTGCGCTATCGGGGAAAGGCCATCATCTGGCCACCCGGCGTGAGCGGACCGGAGGGCGTAATTCGCGCGGTGGATCCGGTAATCGCGGCCCTGCCAGTCGTCATAGAGCCGGATGATCCGGTAGTGCCCGCCGGAGGGGGCACCCGCGTGCGTGTCCGCTCCATCCCCTCCTCGCGCCTAGTGAATGCACAAAACGGGGCGCGGGGAGTCCTCCGTTTGGCGGTCACTGTGCAAAGCGACCTTCCTCCTGGACTGCGCGGAACCATCACGAACGGCGAAGCCGGCGCGATTCAAGGCTTCAGGGTCATCCCCGCAGGAACGGACGAAACTGTCATCGACTACAAGGCCCCCGCAGGTGATCTCGGCGCCACTCGCATGGAATACGTGGCCGTCCATCTTGCAGACCCCGCCAACGGGACCAGTGTGTTCCTTGGCGCAGCCGCAATCCGGCTCGTGGAGGCCTCGTGATGGCTTCTAACACGAGCGCCTTCTTCTATCCTGTCAACCTTGCGCTGAGCGAAATCCAGCAGCTCCTGCGCGGTTACGCCGTCAGCATCTATGACGTGATCGATTTTCCCGACGAAGCAGGAGGCGAGGCGAGCCGCGAATTCGCGGTTCCGCTCCTGCCTGGGATGGATGAGATCGAAGTCGAGGAAGCGCGGATCGTGCTGCGCGCGCAGCCCAAAGACATGGACATCGAGGGCTACTCCGTGCATCCAGGTCCCCAGGGAAAAGGCATTTACCTGGAGCTGGAGAAGCGAGCCCGCCTCCGGAAAGTGGAGCTGCAATATGAAACGCCGAATCTCCCCGGACAGCAGATCCGCGTTGTGGTACGGCAGGCCGAAAGGCGTGGCTCGAGCTTGCAGGCAGGCCCTCCCGTTTTTGCCAGCCCTGATTTTCCCGCTCCGGGTCCGATGTTCTCCCGCGTGCTCACGGGCATGACATTGAACGACTTCGGCGGCGGGCGAAAGCTGCTGACACTGACCGCGCCGCTTTCCTCGGTCTGGCTGATTCAGGTAGCGACGGGCAATGACGCGGCAGCCCTGACCCCGCTGGATCTGCAGCCGCGGGTGAATCGGGTCGTAGTGGAGGCTTTGCCTCATGATCTGGCGGTGACGCTGGATGCTCCAGGCGGAGGAGTGCCCCTGTGGAGTCATCCGGATGTCCTGCTGCCCGAAACCGGCGAGCAGGAGGTGAGCTTTACTCCGCTGGCCGGCAAGCATTTGAATGAAGCCCTGAAGCAGCGCTCGAGCGGCCACACGCTCCCGCTCGTGATCCGTTTCACGACATCCAGCGGCGGGGCCGTGGCGGTCTCAAACAAGACGCTTCGTGCACGCTACGTCGTGAGGCCGATGGGGAATGCACCCACGACCGTGCGCCTGGGCGGAGACCGGACCCCGCTCGTGCTGGAAGCGCCCGCCGGGCTCCGCGCCGCAGGCGCGCTGCTCCGGTTGACCGCGAAACTGCTCGGCCGCGAGCTGAACTCGGCATCGCCGGAACCTCCACTCCACCCAGCGCCGCGCGGTCTGCGAGTCACGGAGGCGCGCGGCGTCGCTGCCAGCGCATCGTTTGCCGGGCCCAACCGGCTAGTGAGCGTTCGCATTCTCGCGGCCATGGAATCCGGTGAAGCGGTCCTTGAGGTACGGGCTGATGCGGCCGGAGCACCGGGAGCGCTGATTGCCCAGCCCGCGATCAAGCAGGTCAACGCGAATCACCAAGGCTGGCTGGAGTTCGAATTGCCTCAGCCGGTGATGCTCGATTCCCAAACTCTCTGGCTTGCCGTGCGCCTGAACAAAGGCGAGCTGTACTGGCTGCACGGTGTCTCCGGCGGGCAGGCGAGGATCACACCCGATCGCGGTCAAACCTGGGCTGCGCCAACGGAAGTGCTCGTCCCGGCTGAGGGATTGGCCGTGCAACTGTTTCATTCCAGCCCCGAGCCCTTCCCTCCGCCTGTCGTGCGCCTGGAGCGCGAAGGGAGGATGCTAACGGCCAACCTCATGGCGGAAGCCGAGCAGAAAACTCCGGCTGAGTACGTGCAGCATTCAGTGACTCTGCCAGCCGAGGTGACGAACCTGCTCGCGACGACCCCGGGACAAGGCAGGGTACCCGTGCAATTTCATTTGTTCTCGCGGCAGGTTTTGGACCTGACGGTAGACGAGTTCACGCTTTACTACGATCCCTTTGAAGCTGGGGGGGCGGGTTAAGCCATGCCAGCCATCAACATCACGGCGGATCAGATCGCGCTGCTGGGGAATCTGCCCGGTCAGATCGAAGCGCTGGTTAACACCACGCGGCAAACCCTGGAATCGATCCGCGATGGAACAAGCGACAGTAATCCGGTTAGCGTGGTTTTTCAATCACTCAGCACACTGGCGGTGCAAGCGCAGCAACTTCCGTCGCTCGACCCGCTGCTGGCGCCGGCGCGGGAAGTCGTTGACGCGCTGCCTTCTCGGGCGCTAACCGACGTCGCGCAGGTAGCGCAAAGCATCGAATCCGTCCTCAACCTTTTTGGCCCCGCTAAAGATGTCCTGGTATCCGGCAATATCCAGGGGGCGTTTGAAGAAGGCCTGTCGCGGGCACTGGATGCAGCCGGAAGGCTGTTCCAGGAGAACGATGAAATTCGTACGGTGCATCGCGAACTGGAAGAGTTCTTCCGGCTCTTCCGCATGATGCTGGATTGGCCCCAGCGGCCGCCGCGTCCCGAAGACGTTACCGACCTGCTCAGCCGCGCCCTGGCTGGCATCCCTCCCGACATCCTGGAGGCTCCATTCCGCGCGCTGGAGAACGTGCTTGAGCCGCTCGGCCGCCTACTGCCCGCCGGCAGTGATCTGGACCTCTGGCGTCAGGCACCGGCCGCACGTCTTGAGTTCTGGCAAAGCCTTGACGCCCGCCTCGCTGAAGGCACGATCGTTTGGCCCACGCTCGAAGCGGAGCTGCGTGCCGAGTTGCAGGTTCTGCTCCAGATCGAGGGAGCACGCGACAGGCTGCTCGCCAACACGCTGCACGCTCTCGGCAGCCTGCGCTTTGACGGGATGGCAAACGTCGTTGCCGCCCTCCAGGCCATTCCGCGAATCCAGCCAACGAAGATCACTCCGATCTTCGACGGTCTCCGCCGCCAGCTCGAGGGAATGGTGGCCGAGTTCGAAAACTGGAACCCGACCGAGGCGGAAGTTCGCGCGATGGTCCGTTCCCTTGTCGATCGCCTGCTGTCCGCCCTCGCCGAAAGCCCGCTCGGCCAGTTGCGGACGATGCTCATCGAGTTCCAGCAGCGCCTGCTGCAGGGCATTGAGTCACTGCCACTTCGTGACATCGCACGGCAGGCCGAAAACTCGCTCCGCGATGTCGCGAACGCTGTCGATGTGCTCGATCCGGAGGCAATCCGCCAGCCCATACGGGAGTTTTTCCAGCAGATTGAGGACAAACTGCGCGAGGTCTCCGGCGATACCGTTCGCAACGCGGTGGCTGCCCTGTGGCAGAGCGTCGAAGACGCACTGAATCAGGTGAGCGCACAGGTCGAAACGCTCCGAACGACGCTTGAAGGTTTGGTGGGGGAGCTGCAGAGCTTCCTCGAGAGTGTACAGCCTGCGCTTCAGGCCATTAGCGAGAGTGCGGTCACGATCCGAACTACGCTTGATCAATTTGATCTCTCCGAACCCGCCGCAGAGGTTATCCGTAACTTGAACGAACTGCGGGATACGATCGCGGACCTCGATGTCTCCAAGCTGCCGGAATCGGCTGTCTCCACTCTCAAGAGCGGAGCCGAACTGCTGCGAAGTATTGATGTAGCGGGAACCGTCAATCCAGCAATTTCTAAAGAACTGGCGAAGATCGACCCGACACCCTTGCTTGAGCAGGCCACCGTATCGCTCTCAGCCGTTACAGACCAGCTCAAGTTGCTGGACCCCGCGATCCTTACAACCCGGCTGGATGAGCCCGTGGATCAATTGCTCAAGGTCCTGTCAGACTTCGGACCGGAGCGTTTTCGGAGCCTGATTGAAGAGGCTATGAAGCCCGTCGAGGAGGCGGTGCAAGCGCTCGATTTCGCCACCCTTCTCGCACCGATCACACACCTGTATGCAGAACTTTCCTCCAAGGTTGACGCCATCCTGAACCCGGACGTTCTGTTCGAGCCGGTCGAGAAGCTGTTTCAGCCGATTGTCGATGTCATCGATCGGATTGAGCCTTCCAAAGTGATCGAAATGCTGGTGCCGCAAGCGGGCCCCATTGCAGAAGCAGTAGGCAGCGGAGCGAAACCGCCATCGGCCATAGCCGCAGCGGGCAGCCTCCTGCGCGACTCGCTGCCGCCAGCTCCCGAAGCTGACGATCCGATGCTCGGATTCCGGCCGGGAGACGTGCTGCTCCCGTTGATCGACCTGCACCGGCTGCTCATGCAAACCTTCGATTCGCTGGACGACGCCATCCTGGAGCCTGCAGGGCAGGCGCTGCAGGAATTGCTGCGCGGCCGCCTGGATAACCTGCGGCCTCCCGCTATCCTTCTGCGGTTGGAGACCTCATTCGAAAACGTGCGCCTTGCGTTTGATCCGGCGGCTTCCGCGTCCGCTTTGACCGAAGCGACGCTCGCGTATCGTTCCGCCGCCAAACGGATCATCACCGCTGCGGAGCAATCCGAGGATGCGGACACTACCGCCCGGGTCTTGGAACTACTCGCCGAGCTCGACCCGTTGCGCCTCGCGCCGACCCCAGCGCAGGGCGAGGCAGTGATTTCCGCTACACTCTCGGCAGAAGCTCGCCTGGATCTCTCCGGCCTCCGCGCCTCGCTTGGCATTCTCAACCGACTGGACGAGCTGATTCCGAGCTTCCTTTCCGGAGCCGCGTTGACGGCCGGTTCTTTGCGCGATGCGCTGCGCGCACTCGACCCGGATCCCATACGCGATCAGATCAACGCTACGTTCGACCAGCTCGGCCAGAAGCTGGCAGCCGTGCAGCAGCAACTAATTGCGGCCATGGAAGAGTTTTTCCTCGCAGTGGAAGAGTTTTTCCTGCCGATCACACCGGCTGCGATCGTACAGCTCGCCAATCGCCTGCATGCCGCGCTCCGGCAGCAGGTCATGGCGCTCCATCCGTCCGTGCTGAAGGACGAGGTAAGGCTGATCTTCGACGTAGTGAAGCATCAGCTTTCCATCCTGGATCCCTCGGTGTTGGTGGAAGAACTGAACGGTTTGCGGGACGCCGCGATCCAATCGCTGCGCGATCTGGCGGGCAGTCTGGTGCCAGATAGCGCACCATTCGAGGAGTTGCTGGGCCGGCTCGCCATGCTCAAGCCCAGCCAGCTGCTCGGCCCCCTGGTGGAGACCTTGCAGCCAATCTCCGAGCTGGTCGCCACAATTGATCCGGCCGTGCTGCTCCAGCCGCTGATTGAAGCCATTGCCCGCATTCGCGAGCAGATTCCGGACGTGATCGCAAGTGTAGAAGCGGCCTTCGATGAAGTGCTGGCCGCTTTCCCTGAAGGAGGAATTACGGGTGCAGGCGTTAGCGTCTCTGCCGAAGTCACGGTCTGATCGAGGTTCGGCCTCGCCCCGCGCAGACTGGGTTTGCCGCGAGGCCCAACTGCCGAATGGCGAGAGCCGCCGCGAGCACTACGACTTCTTGGGGCGGATCCAACGCGTTGACGAGCCGGATGGGTCCTGGCTCCGGTTCTACTACGACCAAGGCCGTTTGAGCCGGATCGAGCACTCGAGCGGCGAAAGCGTCGAGTATCTGTACGGCGACCGGGAGATCACAGCCCGAACCAGCCGCTCTGTGACGACGATCCGCAGCGATGAACCCGGATACCCGTGCCAAATTGTCACCGCCATTGATGGCCACACCTTCACAGTGGACTATCAGCGCGGTGCGCGCGGCAAAGTGAAAGCAATCCGCTATCCGCAATCCGCCGATTGGCTTTCCTGCGAAGGCGAGCACATCCGTTGCGGGAACATTGAGTACCTGACGCTGGAAACAGACCGAAAACGAGGCACAACCACGGTCCGCTTCAGTAACGGAACGGTAAGCCGCGAGGAGCTCCGCGGGCGAACCCCTGTGCGGATCGCGCATTTTGACGCAAGCGGCACGACGTCGGTATCCCTCGATTACAAGACGGACGAGCAGAGCCGAATCACGCAGGCCGGCGCCCAAACCTTCCGTTATCGGGACGATGGTTCGCTTGAAACAGTCGAACCCACAACAGACGCGCAGTTGATCCACGACCGCTTGGGACGGCTGATCCGCCGCGAGGATTCCAACGGCGTTTCTGTCTACTCCTACAATCTGTTTGGCCAACTGGCCCACGCCGTGCTGCCGGACGGCGCCAAGGTCGAATACGTCTACGATGGCTTCGGACGGCTGATCGGCCGCTTTTCGGGCGCAGAGAAACTGTATTTCGCAGTGGATGTAGATGGCCGGCGGATGGCAACGCTGGATTCGAGCGGACGTATCATTCACAGCTTCCTGTGGCTGGGCCTGCAGTGCGTGGCGCGCATTGACGGCCCGGTGGGAAATCCCCTGACAGCCTCCTTTCACCGCGTTCACGGCGCCCGGCTGGCGGGCATCGGGGACGCCGCGGGCGCGATTGCCCCAGTGCCGTACCTGGATCCCTACGGAGCCGACGCTCCCTGCTCGCTCGACACACCTTCGTTTGCCTCGCTCTTCGGCGACCCCGCCACAGGCCTGCTGCATGCCGGATCCCGCTGGTATGACCCCACCAGAGGTGAGTTCATCACCCCGGACTCCTGGCTCGGCACGCACGCACTCAGCAGCATTCTCCGCCGCGGCAGCATCGTCCTGGATCTTCTGCCGGGAGGCACCGGCCGCGCCCTTTCGGCCGCCGACGCCTACGCATGGTGCCACCGCGATCCGATCAACTTCATCGACCCGAACGGCCACAACTGGCTAGGACTCATCTTCTCGTTCATCTCCGCCTTTCTTTGGGAGATGCAGTTGACGAGCCTCTCACTGCAAATGGAGGCCATTAACCTCGTTTGGGAAGTACTGCAATGGGTCCCGCTGTTCCGCCCGGCTTGGGACTGGGATGGGTACTGGCAAACAAGCATCGCCAACGGCAATCTCCCGATGGCGTCATACCGCCTGATGGTGCCGTTCGCCATCCCGCTGAATGGCCTGCTGCGCGTGCATGATCGCGGCTGGACTCTGGGCAGCGTTATCTGGGTGCGCGGGGACAAGTGGCGAACGGTCGAGCGCACCAGCAAACGAAACCTGCTGGTTGTCAGCAACGCCGGCGACTACCGGGCTGCAATCGACCGCGTCGCGGCCGACATGTTTCGTGTCCGAAACCCCCATTGCGTGGGCACGGCCAACGTGAATCCAAGCGGAACGCAACTGACGGGTGTCACCCTCACGACTCCCGCCGGAGCAGCCATCGCGGACGTGTTCCAGATCAACGATTGGGTCTTGGTACAACTGGCGTCCAGCCCTTCAGGCACCGGCGAACCGCGTCCCATCAGCGGCTTCCCTTCCGCAAGCGATATCAATCTGGGCGGCGGAACCCTGCCTACGGAGTATGCGGGGCAGGCGGTTCAAATCACGCGGCTTGACATATCGATAGTGCGCCTGGAGAGCGAGGGCAAGTCGATCGCCCGGACCGTCACCTCGGCTCGTGGCGATTCGATCCATTTCGCCGCGCAAATCCCCGAAGGATTCCCAACCAGTAATCTTTCGGTAACCGAGTTCATGCCCGCGGGGCGGCGACGATCCGTAATCGCTACCGCGCCACTGGAAGCCCGGATCATTCACGTCCCTCAACAGGAACAGCTGGCCGGATTTTCGTCCGGGGACATGATCCGGATCGCAAGCGGCAGGGACTATTTCGCTCGGACCGTAGATCGAACCCGGCCGCCGCTCACGCTGGTGCTCGATACGCCTTTGCCGAATCCGACGCCGCCAGCCGATTACTCACGCCTCGAGGTAGTGCGCCTCGAGGACTCGGGTGCTTCGGTCAACGGGCAAACCGCGAGCGGCTCCCTGGTCGAAGCTGGAAATCTGACGGATCTGGAGCGTCTCGACGGTTTGGTTATCGAAAATACCGGCGCCCCAACGGTCACGGCAGAACGGCGCATCGTAATTGAGCTGCTGTTGCGCTGCACAATCACAGCCTTGCCGAACGACCTGCTCGGTGTTGCCATCTTCGCCGACCGCATGATTCCCGATGCCAGCAAGCAGGCCAGTGGCACAGTCACCAGCAACACCGTGATCACTGCCGACGCAGGTGAGGCCTCGCGCTTTGAGAACGGCCAGCCAGTGAGAGTGCGCAAGGCCCCGGGTACGGATCACTTCTCGACAGTAACAGTAAATGAAAATGCCAACACGTTTACGCTGGCGGATCCGCTGCCAGGCGGGTTCGTGGCAGGCGATCGGGTCACTGTGACGTTGTTGACCGCCGGGCGCAGCTTCGAACTGGAGAATGCCGCCGCACCCGGAACGGACGTTCTCGTCCGCGTCGACGCCGGAACCGATCTGGCACAGAATGACATCCTGAGGATCCGCAAAGCGTCGGACGCTTCCGTCAACAGCGTCCGGCAGATTCAGGCAGCGCCAGTCATGGTGGCGCGAGTGGACAGCGCGATGCCACCGACACACACCGCAGGCCTGACCGTGAAACGCTTCACCCCGGTCCAGCCGACGCTGACCACCGGGGCCAGGGCTCCGCTGGTTCAGATGAAGTTTACTGTCACCGGAACGAATCCGTACACTTCCGGCGATATGGTCCACGTGTCGAATAACGAGGAAGCGATCGGCCAGATCGCCACTGTCGCCGGACCGGACTTCTTTCTGACCGATCCCATTGAATACGTCGGGCGCACCAATAACGTCGCCGTGCAAGCCGTCGAACCGACAGGCGCTACCTCGACCGACGCCCAGCTCGATGAAGCGCTCATTCTGATTCCCTCCGATCCGGACGCCGATCCCATTACGCACCGGGAAGCGTTCGAGCAGCACGAGATGCGTCATGTGTGGCAGGGCGCCGTCTGGGGACCTTTTCTGCTGAGCCTTCCGATTCCATGGCTCGTGGATTTCGGCTTTTCCTTTACCAACGTCACCAACAGCGTCTCAGCAATTACGCGGCACTGCGGCGTAGGAGGCCTCGATAGTCTCTTTGCCCTGATTGCCTGGGGGATTGGCAAGGCATTTGGAGCCGAGCCCTCGGGCGCAGAACTGCGGGGCGAGGTCGCAGATTCCGAGCGCAAAGTGATCGCGTTCCCTGCCGACGCTTCGGAGGAGCAGGTGGGCGCCTTCACCGAAGGCTCTCCGGTGACGATTTCAAAAACGACTTCAACAGACGGCTTCAGCACCTTTAACGTCGTCCAGAACCTGAATACCGCCGAAAAGAAGATCACGCTCCGCTTCAGCCTGGAGGAAGACAAGTTCTCCACCGGCGAGACTGTGAAGGCGGAGGTGTCGCCCTTTGAAAAGATCCGCAAGCAGGTGAATACGTGGTTCAGCCTGAACCTGGAGCAGTTGTGGAGTCAACACATTCCGGTAGCTTGGGGACGTGCGTTGTCGCGACTTCTCAACCGGGATTCGTGGTTTCCGCTGGGCATCTACCCGCTTTCTCTGCTGGTCGCCGGGGGCAACGAAGATCGTCTGCCGAATGAGCAGGACGCAGCCTACCATTCGGGCGACCTCTACACATCGATTGTCTTGGCTCGCCCCAATGAAGTGTTCGTCGGCCAGTTCACCCGGATCTTCGGATTCCTACATCCGCGCGGTGTTGGCGACTCCGCTGTCGGGCTGTCCGACATCAACGCGCGGAACTTTTTAAGAGTAGAGCTGCCCGCGGGAGCTGCGATTAGCGACGTGGCGGGCGCGGTGGATGCGGGAGTATCCGGAGGAGTGCAAGCCGTGCGCCTTCGCGAGCAGTATTACATCCCAATGCACCAGCGAACCGACAATGTCATCGGAGCGCTGTTTGTTGCATCCCGCCCCGGTGATTATGTGTTGCGGGCTCCTGGCGACCTGGCGCCTGGAACCGACATTGTCTTTAAATTCGCCTTCGATGTCAGCTTCGTCGAGCAGCGGACCATCCACGTCCGTGCCCTCACCGTTACCCCATCACCAACCCCAGCCGATCCTGTCTACGAAACCGAAGAGGTTCGATTCACGATTAACGGCGATCCCTCCGCGCAGTACCGCCTGCGTTACCGCGGCACGCCGCCCACCCCGGCCGGCGACATCCGCGACCTTCGCTTTACAGCGCCCGTGCTCCCCGCGGGCCCCTCGCCCATAACACACAACTTGGAGATCACCGCAACCTACGACGCCGGCCACAGCGTCTTCCGCGGACAGGAGCAGCAGGGAGATGTCGCTCTCAGCGAGGCTGAGCGAACGAATCGCTGTCAGGATCTGGATGTGCCGGTGGCGCGAATCGATCCCCCTACGATCCCAGCCGTTACGGCGGGAACCAGGCAAACCTTCACTATGCCGATTGCACCACGCAATGTCAGGGTGACCTCCGCCCGGCCTCCGGGCGCAGCGCTGAACGCCGTCGTCATCAATGGGACAGGCCGACCCGCGGAGCTGACCTTTATCGCGCCGGATGCGGTCAGCGCCCCCTTCACCGTCACGTTCGAAATGGACTTCGGCTCTCCGCCGCATCAGAAGACCGTGAGCGCGAGCGTCCAGGTGAATCCAGCATGATTTGCGCACGCCGGCTGCAGCGGTCGCGCGTCTAAATCATCCAAGGCGGTCGGTCCACGTGCGCGGCTCGCGTTCGAGCGTGAAGTTGCAATAGAAACGGTAAGAGATCACGCGAACTGTAATGCCAAGAACGCAAGCCAATTAACACCTTTGTTTTTTGTCCGGAAATAGCGTTACATTCTCCGCCCGCAAGCTCTGATATTATTTCCCGAAGGGTCGTCTTAATCGCGTGTTTCTAGCTCGCCCTTATCCTGTGTTCTGTAAATAGCAAAGCGCTTTCGGAGGTTGTATGATTGTTTTCGGTTTCGGCCCGCTTCGCCTCTCTTGGGCCAAGCTGGCTGCAGTATGCATATTCGCATGTTGGTTGCTTCAAGCCCCTGCGACCGCCCAGGAAGCACGCGGCACGATCACTGGACGGGTAATGGAT
>Ga0065720_1001258_pt1 | contig 25913 bp, 22 predicted proteins | sample Thericmetagenome_FD_59107 | JGI IMG/M metagenome (GOLD analysis project Ga0065720, IMG submission 59107) | Thermophilic microbial communities from the Joint Bioenergy Institute, California, USA of rice/straw/compost enrichment - eDNA_2 v2... | ecosystem: Engineered > Solid waste > Grass >... | reverse complement strand
GCGGCGGCCGGGTGAGGCGGGCCGCCGCGGGCGCCGGGTCGGTGCGGGCGGATACCGGTCGGCCGGGCGGTCAGCCGGTCACGGTGTCCACCCAGGTGATCGAGTCGGCGCGGTAGGCGTTCACCCGGGACTCCACCTCCGCGGGGCTCACCACCTCGTTCTGGCTGTGGTAGAACCAGTCGACCTGCTCGACGTACGAGCGCTCCGTGGAACCGCCGAGCAGGCCGCCGTTGATGAACCACAGGTTGAAGTTCACCGACATCGGCGTCTCGGGGTAGTAGATGCCGCCGTGCTCGGCGAAGAGCTCGCCGTCGATGTAGTAGCGCACGACTCCGCCGGACACCTGGATGACCAGGGTGTGCCAGCCGTCGTAGCTCCGGGTGGCCTCGGTGTGGGTGTTCACCGCGAGCCAGGGGTCGTTGCGGTAGGTCTCCCAGGTGGTGGCGTACATGATCGGGCCCTCGGCGCCCCAGCCGCCGTTGGGCAGGTACTCGAAGTCGAGCTCGCCGTAGTCCGGGTCGAGGTCGAAGGCGAGCGGGGTGATGGTGAAGAACGTCTGCACCACCTGGTCGCCGTCGGGACCGGAGACCGGGGCGTCGGAGAACCGCACCCGGGCCGCGTACGTGCCCTCGAAGAACTTCCGCTGGTGGTACAGCTCGGCCTGCTGGGTGCCGCCGGACGTGCCGTCGGTGACGGCGCGCAGCTGCATCGCCTTGTTGCCGCCGCCGATCGACGGGAAGGTCACGTTGCCCTTCGGCCAGGACGCGCCGGGCACGCCCGGTCCGCCGGAGTACGTGCGCACCGTCCAGCTGTGCGCGGTGAGGGCCGGGTCGTCGGAGTCGGCGTACGAGAAGTCGTCGAAGACGACGCCGGTGCCGCCGGGCTCGCCGGGGCCGGTGGGGTCGGGCGAGGGCGTCTCCGTCGGGTCGCCGCCCGCGGGCGCGGTGCCCCACACCAGCTCGCCGTCGCGGTACACGGTCACCTTGGTCCAGTCCCCGTAGCTGGTACGGCCCGGCCCGAACGAGTAGTCGTCGCTCTGGTCCATCCGCTGCCAGTCGGCCCGGTAGAAGCGAAGCTGCATGTCACCGGTCTGCGCCCCGGGGGCGAGGCCGCCGGAGGTGAACCCCACCTCCAGGTACCGGTCGGCGGTCTCGGTCCCCGGCGAGATCGTGCCGAACGTGCCGGTGACGGTGCCGCACGACACCACCGCCCAGGAGCAGGCGAACCGGTACTGCTGCGTCGGCGAGTCCGCCTTGAAGTAGTAGCGGATCCTGACCTGGCTCAGCGGGACCGCGCTCCCCGAGTCGTTGATCAGGTTGAACCAGGGCTCGGCCTGGTCCGCGGTCGCCCCGGGCGCGGTGGTGCGGTACTGCAGGCGCAGCGACGGCTGCGCGCTCGCGGGCACCGCGACCAGGCCGCTCACCGCCAGGGCCAGGGCGCACACGAGCGCGCCCAGCCACCCGTACGGCGAGCGTCCGCCGGGCCGTCGCCGCGACGGCAGGGGCCGGAGGATGGGTGGGGGCCATCGTCGAGTGGACATGACGAACTCCGTTCTCCGCGTGTCGGCGCCGGAAGAGCCGACGAGGTGGGGGTGGTGGGACACGGCGGGGACGGGGAGCGTCCCCGGGGTGTCCCACGGCTGTGCCGGGCCGGGCGGCGGAGCGCCGCCCGCCGGGGTCCGGGGATGGGGGGTCCGGCCGGGCCGCGACCGGGGCCGGCCCGAGGATCGGCCATGGGATCGGCCCTGAGATCGGGACCGGGATCGGGACCCGGAGGGCCGTCCGCCGCCGGGGCCCGGTGCGGTGACACCCGGCCGGGTGCGGGAACCGGCGACGGCCGTGCGCCTGGACACCGGATGCGCCGCCGCGCCCGCGGCGAGCGGTGCGCCCGGTCCCAGGCAGGGGAGCGGGTGCCAGGGGCGGCGCCGGGCAACGCCGGGGGGAAGGCGAGGGGAGCGCCAGGGAAGGCGGGGGAGCGCCGGGGCGGCGTCGCCAGGAGGGCGCGGCCGTACCGCTAGGGGAACAGCGCGCCGACCCGGACCCCCTGGGCCGCGTGCCGGGCCAGGTGAGGGTCGAGACGCCGCAGAAAGTCGGCGTAGTCACCGGAGGAGCCCCAGGCGACCTCGGCGAACGCGCACAGCCGCGGGAACGCCATGTACTCCACCTGCTCCGGCGTAGGCATGTACTCGGTCCACAGCTGGCACTGCACGCCGAGCACCCCGGGCGCGGGCGCGAAGCCGTACGCGTCGGCGAGGGTGAGCACCCCGGCCTGCGCCGGCGGCTGCCCGGGCGCGTCGGACGGGTAGTAGTCGAAGTACGTCCGCGTGTGCGGCGCGAGCACCACCTCGACCCCGTCCCGCACCACGCCCTCCTCCCGCCACACCATCACCGCGGTGCCCGGGATCGGCTCCCGGTCGGGCTCGTCCCAGCAGATGAGCGTGCGCCCGCGCGCCGCCAGATGCTCGGCCATCCGCCCGATGAACCACCCGCAGGCCGCCTCCGGCCCGGGCAGCCCGAGTTCGCGCAGCCGCTCCCGGGCCCGCGGGCTCGCCGCCCACTCGGCCGGCGGGCACTCGTCGCCCCCGACGTGCACGTACCGGCTCGGGAACAGCTCGACGACCTCGTCGAGCACCTCCTGGCAGAACCGGATCGTCGACTCCTCCAGGTTGAGCACGTGCTCGCTGATGCCCCACTCCGACCACACCTCCAGCCGCCGCTCCGGATCGTTGCCGAGCTCCGGGTAGGCGGCGATCGCCGCCTGCACGTGCCCGGGCATCTCGATCTCGGGGACGACCGTGACGAACCGGTCCGCCGCGTACGCCACGATCTCCCGGATGTCCTGCCGGGTGTAGTAGCCGCCCCGCCGCCCGCCGACCTCGGCGAGCCGCGGATGCCGTTTGATCTCCAGCCGCCAGCCCTGGTCGTCGGTGAGGTGCAGGTGCAGCACGTTGAGCTTGTGCGCGGCGAGCAGGTCGATCAGCCGCAGCACGAACGCCTTCGGCATGAAGTGCCGCGCGACGTCGAGCAGCACCCCGCGCCAGGCGTACCGCGGCCGGTCCACGATCGTCCCGTACGGCACGGCCGGCCCGAACTGCCGCAGCGTCTGCCGCCCGTAGAACAGCCCGGCCGGGCCCCCGGCGGCGAGCTCGATGCCGGACGCCGACACCTTGAGGCGGTAGCCCTCCGGGCCGAGGGCCGGGTCGTCGGGCGCGAGCCGTACCGCGCCGGGGTCGAACGCGACGGTGCCCGCGGAGATGTCGAGGTGACGAGGCCGAGGAATGATCACGTGTTATCCCTTCACGGCGCCGGCGATCATGCCGGAGGTGACGCGGCGTTGCAGGACGAGGAAGACGAGCAGCACCGGGAGCATGAAGAGCGTGGCCGCGGCCATCGTCGCGCCCCAGTCGGTGCCGAAGACGTTGCTGAACGAGGAGAGCCAGACCGGCAGCGTGCGGTCGTCCTGGCTCTTGATGATCAGCGCGTTGGCGAACGCGAACTCGTTCCACGCGGTGATGAACCCGAACAGCGAGGTGGCCATCAGCCCCGGGGCGAGCAGCGGGAACACCACCCGCCGGAACGCCCCGGCGCGGGTGCAGCCGTCCATCAGCGCCGCCTCCTCCAGCTCGGGCGGGATGGCGGCGATGAACCCGCGCAGCGTGATGATGGTGAACGGCAGGGTGATCATGAAGTAGATGAGCGTGAGCATGGACAGCCGGTCGAGCATGCCGGTGTCCCGCGCGATGATGAACATCGCCACCAGCAGCGCCTCCCANGGCGCCATCTGGGCGANGAACACCATGAGGATGAACGCCCGCCGCCCCCGCCANCGCAGCCGCGCCACCGCGAACGCGGCGAGCAGCGCCACCACGAGCGCGAGCAGCACGGCCCCGCAGGTGACGACGAGGCTGTTGCGCCAGAACAGCCAGAACCCGTCGCTGCCCACCGCCGTGGCGAAGTGATCGAGCGTGGGGTGGGCGGGCCAGAAGCCGGGGTTCTCGGACTGGATCTCGGTGGTCGGCTTGAAGGCGGTGATCACCATCCAGTAGACGGGGAAGGCCGAGACGAGCAGCACGACGAGCGCGGCGAGGTTGAGCGCGGCGCGCCGCGCCAGGCGCGCCAGGCGCGGCAGGGCAGGCGGGCGGGCGTGCCGGGCGTGCGGCGCGGCCGGGGTGGCCGGGGTGGCCGGGGCGGTCGGGGAGGTCACGGCTGTTCCCCCTCGTAGGCGAACATGCGCCGCATGTGCAGGACGAGCACGACGACGAGGATGAGCACGGTGAGCGTGGCGATCGCGGAGCCGAGGTCGTAGCGGTGCAGGGACTGGGCGATCTGGAACGCGTACACGGGCAGGGTGGTCGTCGCCCCGTCCGGCCCGCCGCGGCTCACCGCCCAGATCTGGGCGAAGCACTTGAACACCCAGATCACCTCGAGTGAGGCGATGAGGCCGAACAGCGGCCGCAGGATCGGGAAGGTGATCTCGCGGAAGATCTGCATGCCCGTGGCCCCGTCGATCAGCGCCGACTCGCGCAGCTCGCCGGGGATCGTGGTGAGCCCGGCGTACAGGGTGAGCGCGGCGAACGGCACCGACTGCCAGACCACGAGCATGACGAGGATCGCGAAGGTGGCGTCGCCGTCGGCGAACCACGGATAGTCGCGGTACGAGGTGAGGCCGAGCCGTACCAGCAGCCAGTTGACCACCCCGTAGCGGGAGTGGAACAGCCACTGGAAGACGGTGGTGGCCGCGATGATCGGCGTCGCCCAGGTGAGGACGAGCCCGATCATCACCGCGAGCCGCATGCGCCGCCCCAGCCGTTCCAGCATGAGCGCGACGAACGTCGAGATCACCATGATCAGCACGACGTTGATCGCGGTCCACAGGAACGTGCGGCGCACCACCTCCCAGAACGCGGGGTCGGTGAGCACCTGCCGGTAGTTCTCCAGGCCCGCGAACCCGGCGCCGCCCCGGATCAGCTCGCCCAGCCGGAAGTGCTGGAAGGAGATCACCACGCTGCGCAGCACCGGATAGACCAGCAGGTAGCAGGCGCCGATCACGGTGGGGGCGATCAGCAGGTACGGCCAGGCCCCCGCGAGCCGGGGCCGCCTCGGGGACGCCGGGGCGACGGGCGGGTCCCCGCGAGCCGCCTGGGAGGGCCGGGTGGTGAGGGGGGAGATGACGGACACGGTGCTCCTTCGAAGCTCCTGCGAGACGAACCGCCGGCGAGTGGGGCGCCCGGGCACGCCCCCGGGCCCAAGGCCGGCGGATCACGAGCGGCGCCGAGATCAGGAGGGGGTGTTGAGGATCTCGGTGATGACCTCGGACGCCTTCCGGGCCTCGGCGGCGGCGTCGGCCCCGGTGAGCGCCTTGGTCATGTAGTCCTTGATCACGTTCCTCGCCTCGACCGCGGCCCAGTTCGGCGAGTTCGGGGTGGCGTGGCCGACCGCGGCCCCGGCGGCCATCGCGCGGAAGCCCTCGTCGCCCTCCCCGACGACCCCGGCGAGCGAGACCCGGTTCGGCACGTAGCTCATCTCCCGCGCCATCTCGGTCTGGAACGCCTCCCCGGCGAGCGCCTTCACCACCTGGTACGCCGCGTCGTGGTGCTGCGACGCCTCCGGGATGATCAGATCGGAGCCGCCGGTGAACACCGCGCCCGGCCTGCCGGCGGTCTTGCCGGGGATCGGGAAGAACCCGATCCTGCCCTCCAGCTCCGGGTTCGCCTTGAGGATCGCGGTGGCGTTCCCCGGCGTGGCGATGATCTGCGCGACGTCGCCCTTGGCGAACACGTCGGCCTGCGGCGGGTTCGCCTCGTCGGAGTCCTTCGGTCCCTTGCCGAGCGCCTGCAGCCTGCGGTAGAAGTCCATGCCCGCGAGGGCCTGCGGGGTGTCGAGCACGCCCTTCCACCGCCCGGCCTCGTGCACCGCGAGGTCGCCGCCCTCGTCCCAGATGAACCCGGCGAGCGTGTACCAGTTCTGGCCGGGCAGGTAGATGCCCTGCACGCCGCCCTTGTTGAGCTTGGCGGTGACGTCGAGCCACTCGTCGCGGGTCTTCGGCGGGGTGACGCCGGCCTTGGCGAACAGGTCCTTGTTGTAGATGACGACGCGGTTCGCCGCGTACCACGGCACGCCGTACTGCCTGCCGTCGATCCTGCCGGGCTCGGCGAGGCCGGGGAGCCAGTCGGTGCCGCCGAGGTCGGCGACCTGGTCGGTGAGGTCCTTCACGCCGCCGCTCGCCGCGTACTCGGCGACCTGGGTGTTGCCCACCTCGATCACGTCGGGGGCGTCGTTGCTCGCCAGCGCGCTCGTCACCTTCTGGCCGATGCCGTTCCACTCCTGGATCTGGATGTCGAGGGTGACGCCCGGATGGGTGCGCTCGTAGTCGGCGCGGAAGCGTTCGACGAGCGCGTCGGAGAGGCTGTCCTTCATGAACCAGACGGTGAGCCGCACCGGGCCCTGCCCCTCGGCCGAGCCGGCGTCGCCCGGCGCGGAGCCGCAGGCGGCGAGTACGGCGAGGGCGAGCGCCGCGGCGGCGGCCCGCCAGGGGACACGCCACGGAGCGCGGGGGCCGAGGGGATGCTGTCGCGATGGGTGACGTCGTCGCACGGGACCTCCCAGTGGACCACTGGTAAGTAATTGGTAAGCTTCTCCCCCCGACATGCACCACAGTGGTATTAACCAGTTCGCTCGTCAAGACCCTTAACGTGACGGTAACCGCGGAATTTCCGGGCCTCCCGCGACGCGGGCCGAGGGCGACTGGTAAGTAGCTGGTAACGTCGAACCGTGACGTCGAACCTGCGCAGTGGGCTGAAACGCGATCGCGTGCGGGACTACCTGCTCGATCTGATCGCCGACAAGAAGCCGGGCGAGGCGATCCCCTCCGAGCGCGAGCTCTGCGCCGAGCTCGGCGTCTCCCGCCCCACCCTGCGCGCCGCCATCGACGACCTGGTCCGCTCCGGCCTGCTCGTCCGCGAGCACGGCCGCGGCACGTTCACCGGCCCGCACCGCATCACCCAGGCGCTCTCGGCCACCACCCGCAACTCGTTCTACGTGCCCCCGGCCGAGGGCCTCTGGCTCAGCGAGGTCCTGGAGTTCGCCCCGCAACCGGCCGGCGCCCGCCTCGCCCGCCGCCTCCAGCTCTCCCCGTCCGACCAGGTGCTGCGCGTGGTACGGCTGCGCGTCGTCGACGACGAGCCCATGGCGATCGAGCGCATCCACCTCCCGCACGCCCTCGTCGCCGAGCTCGCCCCCGCCGACATGGAGTCCGGGTCGTTCTACCAGCTCCTTCGCGCCCGGTTCGGCATCGACGTGCGCACCGCCGTACAGACGATCGAGCCCACCGTCACCGACGAGACCGAGTCCGGCCTGCTGCACGTCCCGCTGCACGCGCCCGCCCTGCTCATCGAGCGCACCACCCGCGACGCGACCGGCCGCATCGTCGAGTTCACCCGCTCCATCTACCGCGGCGACCGCTACCGGATCACCTCCGAGCTGCACTTCGACGCCGAATCCGGCTGACCCCGCGCGGTGCCGTACGCGGCGGGGCCGAAGCCGCCGGAGCGGCCGTGAGCGCAGGCGCGGTCAGGCGCCGGCCTTCTCGTTCTCGCCTGCAGCGGAGGCCTCGGTCCGGGCACCGCCCTCCTCGGCAGCGGCGGCCTCTCCGGCGTCGCCTTCCGCGGGACCGCCCGCGTCCTCCGCATCGGCCTCCGCGGCGATGCCGTCCGCCACGTCGTCGGCCTCCGTGGGGATGACGGCCTGCTCGTCCGGCTTGTGCACGAGGACCTTCTCCAGGTAGGACTGCACCGCCCGCTGCAGCCCCACGTCCCGGCCCGCCTTCTCGGACTCGAACCAGCGGTGGTCGAGCACCTCGTGGTAGAGCTGCGCGGGCTCCAGCTTGCCCCGCAGCTCGGGCGGGACCGCGTTCACCGTGGGCTGGAACGCCTCGGCGAGCCAGCGGTGCGCCACGATCGCCTCGTCCTCGTGCCGNAGCCCCTTCGCCACCCGGAACGAGTCGAGGTCGTTGAGCAGCCGCCGCGCCTGGTTCTCCTCCACGTCCAGGCCGGTGAGCCGGAGCAGGCGGCGCTGGTGGTGNCCGGCGTCCACCACCTTNGGGCGCACGATCAGCCGNGCCGTACCGGCCTTGCGGCGGANCATCATCTCGGCGACGTCGAAGCCGAGCGAGTTGAGCCGNCGGATGCGCTCGTCGACCTTGTGCCACTCCAGCTCGTCGATGATCTCGTCCTGGGTGAGCTCGTCCCACAGCCGGCAGTACCGGTCGACGATCTGCTGGGCGAACGCCTCCGGCTCGATGCTCGGATGCAGCAGCCCGCCCGCCTCCAGGTCGAGCATCTCGCCGTAGATGTTGACGTGGGCGACCTCGATGTCGTGCTCCCGCTGCCCCCGGGTGAGCGTGGGGTAGAGCTCGCCGGTCTCGGCGTCCACCAGGTACGCGGCGAACGCCCCGGCGTCCCGCCGGAACAGCGTGTTGCTCAGCGAGCAGTCGCCCCAGTAGAACCCGTTCAGGTGCAGCCGGACGAGCAGCACGGCGAGCGCGTCGAGCAGCCGGGTGAGCGTGTCCGGCCGCAGCGAGCCCGACAGCACCGCCCGGTACGGCAGGGCGAACTGCAGGTGCCGGGTGATCAGCGCCGCGTCGATCGGCTCGCCCTTGGCGTCGGTGCGCCCGGTGACGTAGGCGACGGCCTCGACCGCCGGGGTGTCGAGCCGGGCGAGGTCGCGCAGCAGCCTGTACTCACGTTTGGCGTAGCGCTCGCTGATCTCCTTGATCGCGTAGACGTGCCCGGAGAGCCGGACGAAGCGCACCACGTGCCGGGAGATGCCTCGGGGGAGGGAGACCAGGTGGTGGTCGGGCCACTCCTCCAGGGGGAGGTCCCACGGCAGGCGGATCAGGTCCGGGTCGCTGGGCGCACCGGTCAGCTGCAGCGGCAACCGAAACTCCTGAAATTGGGGGAAATTCCAGGTCAATACGCTAGCCCGCCCCGCCGGACGACACACGTTCAGGGGTGGCCCGCGCAAACAAAGCCCAGGTCGGGGCGTCACCCGGCGTTTTCCCGAACCATTCCGGCACGGCGTGCCACGGACGCCGAGACGGGTGGCCGGCGGCGCGGACGCGGCGTTCCGGAAAGCGCGCACGCCTCCCCGGCCACCGGGTTACAGATACCTTTCCTGCCGAATCCCGGCGTGACATCCCCGCCGTAATGACGCTCCCCGCCCGACGGCCGGAACGCCCTGGCGGAAAGCCGGGCGGGGCCCGCGGTAAGGCCCGCGGCGCGGGGGCCTCACGACTCCGGCGGCGCCTCCCGCCGGGGGAACCTCGGCGGGTTGAGCGCGCGCTCGACCACCGCCGCCATCTCCGCCTCGGTCAGCACCCGCGGCTCGCCCAGCGACCTCGCCCGCACGTACACCTCGCACAGCCACTCCAGCAGCCGGGTCGCCTCGAACGCCTCGTCCAGGTCGGCGCCGATCGTCACCCCGCCGTGGTTCGCGAGCAGCGCGGCCCGCCTGCCGCCCGCCATCGCCGCGCGCACGTTCGCGGCGAGCTCCGGCGTGCCGTACGTGGCGTACTCGGCGACCCGCACCGGCCCGCCGAGCAGCAGCACGTTGTAGTGGATCGGCGGCAGCTCGGTGAGCGTGCTCGCCACCACGGTGGCGAACACCGAGTGGGTGTGCACGATCGCGCGGGCGTCGGTCGCCGCGTAGACGGCGAGGTGCATCGGCGTCTCCGACGTCGGCTGCCGGTCGCCCTCCACCAGGTGCCCGTCGATGTCGACGATCGGGCAGTCGGCCGGGGTGAGGCGGTCGAGCGCCACCCCCGAGGGCGTCACCGCGACCAGGTCGCCCTCCCGCACGCTGAGGTTCCCCGACGTCCCGACCACGAGGCCGAGCTCGGCCGCCCGCCGGCCGTACGCGCACAGCCGCTCGCGCGGCTCCTCCATCATCACGTCACGAAACCGTAGACCGGCCCCCGGGGCGAGACAATCCGATCAAGTCGCGTCATGGATCACGGAAAGAGTCACGAAGCGTGGTACATGGCTACCGGCGGTAGCGGCCCGGTTTTGTCTGACTTGAGGGCGTGAGGCAGACGTCGGGCGGGCCGTCGAAGCGGTCGCGGAATGTGACACGGGCACGGACTACGGCGAAGGCGGCGGCGGGGGCCGTGGCCGCGATCCTCACCGGCATCGGCGGCGGGATCACGGCGGCGCCGCCGCCGGCCGGGGCCGTGGGCGCGAGGCCGGTCACGGCGGAGGAGAGCCGCCCGGCCACCGGGGCACCGGGGGTGACCGGCACCGAGCGGCAGCGGGCGTTCGCCGAGGCCGCGGCCGAGTTCGGCGTGCCGCCGGCGGTGCTGCTCGCCGTCTCCTACCACGAGTCGCGCTGGGAGCACCACGGCGGCGAGCCGTCCGTGGCCGGCGGGTACGGCCCGATGCACCTCGTCCACGCCGACCTGTCGCAGACCCGCGGCGACGGCTTCCCGCCCGCGCAGACCGCCGAGACCGCGGCCCGGCTCGCGGGCCTGCCCGTCGAGCGGGTGCTCACCGACGACCGGGCGAACATCCGCGCCGGCGCGGCCCTCCTCGCCCGGTACGGCGGAGCCGCGGACGGCAAGGCCGCGCCCGCCGACCCCGGGGCCTGGTACGGCGCGGTCGTCAGGTGGGCGAACACGCCGTACCTGGCGGACGCCCGCCGGTTCGCCGATGATGTCTTCCAGACGATCAGAACCGGGATGCGGAGGACCACCGATGACGGCCAGCGCATCGTGCTGCCGCCCAGCCCGGCCGTGAGGCCCGACCCCGGCCGGCTCGCCGCGCTCCGGCTGCGGCCCCCGAAGAGCAAGGGCGCCGCCCAGTGCCCGCCCGGCATGAACTGCGGTGTGATCGACACCGCCTACCACCGCTTCGACGCGGAGAACCCGGCGAACTTCTGCAACTACGCCTCGGCCCGCCGCCCGAAGGACTCCTACATCCGGTTCATCGTGCTGCACGACACCGAGACCCGGTACAAGCGCACCCGGGCCCTGCCGCGCAGCCCGAAGTACTGCGCGAGCTGGCACTACCTGGTGCGCTCCCGGGACGGGCACGTCGACCAGGCGCTCGACGTGCGGCACGTCGCCTGGCACGCGGGCAACTGGTGGATCAACTCGCACTCGATCGGCATCGAGCAGGAGGGCTGGGCGAGCCGGGGCGGGCGCTGGTTCACCGAGCGCATGTACCGGTCGACCGCGCGCCTCGTGCGCTACCTCGCCGACAAGTACGACATCCCGCTCGACCGGGGCCACATCCTCGGCCACGACAACGTCCCGGCCGACTCGGGCCGGGGCGTGCGCGCCATGCACCACGACCCGGGCCCGTACTGGAACTGGGCGCACTTCTTCAAGCTGCTCGGCGCCCCGCTGCGGGCCACCGCCGGGCCGGACTCCGAGCTCGTCACGATCCGCCCGAACTTCCGGCGCAACCGGCTCGTCTTCTCCGGCTGCGTGCCGAAGAACGAGCCGAAGGACGGCGGCAAGTGCGGCTCGGCGCCGCCCCGGCCGTCGAGCGCGGTGATGCTGCGCACCGCGCCCCACGACGCCGCCCCGCTCGTCGGCGACCCCTACCTGCACGGCGACGGCCCCGGCACGAACCGGTACGGCGACTGGGGCGCGCGGGCGTCCACCGGCCAGCGGTTCGTGGTCGCGGGCCGGGAGGGCGACTGGGTGGCGATCTGGTTCGGCGGCCGCCTCGCCTGGCTCCGCGACCCGGCCGACGACCCGGTGCTCCTCCCCACCGCGGGCGCGTACGTCACCCCGCGCGCCGGGCTCGACGCCGCCTCCGTCTACGGCCGCCCCTTCCCCGAGCCGGACGAGCTGCCGGAGGACGTCGCCCGGTGGACCTGGGGCCGCGGCCGGGAGCCCGGCCCGTACGACCGGTACTCGATCCCGGCCGGCCAGGCGTACGCGCTGATCGACACCTTCGAGGCCGACGTCTACTACGCGGCGCACCACGACGCGTCCGCCCCGGGGGACCGCGAGCTCTACACCGGCTCCCGCGTCTTCCACCTCATCCACTTCAACCACCGCTACGCGTTCGTGCCCGCCGACGAGGTGGAGGTGGTCGAGGCCGGCTGACCACGCGCCGGGGCAGGCGGGCGTACGCGACGGGCGCGCACGCCCGGATGCTCGCCGCCTACTTCAGCGCCCCCGAGGTGAGGCCGGACTGGATCTGCCGCTGGAAGATGATGTAGACGATCACCATCGGCACGACCGTGATGCTCAGGCCCGCGAACAGGCCGGGCCAGTCGGCCTCGTACCCCGCGTTCACCGAGATGTTCGCGATGCCCTGGGTGATCAGCCACTTGTCCTCGACGTGGCCGGGGAGCAGCACGATCGGCAGCAGGTACTGGTTCCACTGGCCCAGGATGTTGAAGATCGTGATGCTCACCAGGCCGGGCCGGGCCATCGGCACCATGATCTGGAAGAACGTCCGGGTGTGCGAGCAGCCGTCGATCAGCGCCGCCTCGGCGACCGAGGTGGGCAGCGACTTGAAGAACGCGGTGAGGAAGAACACCGTGAACGGCAGCGAGTAGGCGATGTAGACGAGGATCACGCCCACGTGCGTGCCGAGCAGGCCCAGGTTGCGCACCACGAGGAAGAGCGGCACCAGGGCGAGGAACACCGGGAACGCGAGCCCGGACACGAAGATCAGGTAGATGATCCGGTTGCCGGGGAACTCGTACCGGGCGAGCACGTACGCCGCCATCGAGCCGAGCAGCATCGTGCCCGCGGTGGACAGCGCCACCACGAACACGGTGTTCCACATGTACAGGCCGATGTGCGCCTTGTCCCAGGCCCGCGCCCACGAGTCGAACGAGTAGCTCGTCGGCAGGGTGAGCGGGTCGCCGAAGATCTGGGCGTTCGTCTTGAACGACGCCAGGAACGTCCACAGCACCGGGCCGATGATCAGAATCGTCCAGACGACGAGGGCGATGTGCGACAGCACGCCGAACACGCCGGGCCCGCCGCCGCGTCGCCGCGTCGCCGCCGAACGCGCGACGGCCGCGTTCGCCGTGGTCGCCGCCGAGGATGAACTCGCCATCAGAACTCGATCCTCTCGCGCCGGGTCACGCGCAGGGTCAGCACCGCGAAGGTGATCGTCATGAAGAACAGCGCCACGCCCATCGCGGAGGCGTAGCCGTACTTGGAGAAGTTGAACGCGTTACGCCAGATCTCCAGCGGCAGCACCGTGGTCGCGTTGTCCGGGCCGCCCCGGTCCACCGAGAGCACCTGGACGAGCGCGAACCCGTCGAACGCGGCGATGCCGAGGTAGACCCAGCCGACCTGCAGGGTGTCCCACAGCAGGGGCAGGGTGATGCTGAAGAACATGCGGAAGCGGCCGGCCCCGTCGAGCGCGGCCGCCTCGAACACATCCTTCGGGATCGCCGACATGCCGGCCGAGAACAGCACCACGTAGAACCCGACGGCCTGCCAGACCATCACCGCGATGATCGACCACAGCGCCAGGTTCGGGTCGGTGAGCCAGCCGATCGGCTCGACGCCGAACCGGGCGAGCACACCGTTGATCACGCCGCTCTCGTCCGGGCGGTAGATCGCCTGGAACAGCACGCCGACGATCGCCACGGCGAGGACCTGCGGGAAGAAGAACACCACCCGGTAGAACGTCGAACCGGTCACGCCGGTCATCCGCCCGCTCCGGCTGCCCCCGCCGAGGTTGAGCAGGTAGGCGAAGAAGAGCGCGATCGCGATGGTGAGCAGCGGCATGGCGACCAGTAACACGATGTGGTGGCGCACCGCGGCCCAGAACACCTCGTCGTCAAGCAGCCGGGCGAAGTTCTCGAATCCGGCGAATTCCGGGGTCGCGGTGATGCCCCTCCAGTCGGTCAACGCGATGTAGAACGCCTGGATGTACGGGCTGATCACGAAGACGACGTAGAGGATCAGCGGCGCCGCGAGGAAGCCGATGATGAACGGATACCTGCCATGCCGCATCGCTCAGGCGCTCCGCTGCTGCTTGGTGATCGAGTCGTCGTTCTTGGTCTTGTCCGCCGCCTCCTGCATCTTCTGGCAGAACTCGTCGGCGCTGATCCGGCCGAACATCAGCGCGTTCGTCTGCTTGCGCAGCTCGGTCTCGAGCTCCTTGTACCAGGTCTCGAAGAGCGAGAGCGTGACGATGTTGTCGCCCGCCGCCTTCTGCGCCTCGGCCACGCTCTGGTTGCCCGGGGAGAGCTGGAGGCCCTCGGTCGCGCCGACCACCACGGTGAAGTTGCCGGACTTCTCGGTGAAGCCGCGCGCGCCCTCCTTGGAGAGCATGATCCGCAGGTACTCCAGGCCGCCCTGGGGGTTCTTCGCCTGCGCCGGCACGATGTAGTTCTCGCCCGGGGCGACGCGGATCGCCTCGTACGGCATCTTGTCGTTGCTCGTCACGCTCGGCGTGGGGGCGACCGCGTAGGAGAAGTTGTCGGGAGTGTTGCTCTTCTGCTCGTTCTCCAGCCAGGAGCCCGACGGGTAGAAGGCGATCTTGCCCTGGTTCTGCCGGGTCTGCACCTCGGTGTGGATGAGGCCCTCGTACGCCTTGCCGATGTAGGGGCCGATCTCCGCCCAGGCCGCGGCGGCCTGCCGTACCGGCTCNGCGGTCCACGCGCCGTCGACGAGGTTGTCGATGTTGATCAGGACCTCGTTGCCGCCGATCTTCGCCGCCGAGATCAGGATCATCCAGTACTGGTAGTACGAGGCGTTCTTGCCCGCGTAGGCGTACGGCACGATGCCCGCGCTCTTCGCGGTCTCGCAGAAGGCCTTGAACTCCTCGAAGGTCTTCGGCGGGGTCCAGCCCTTCTCCTTGAACAGGTTCGCGTCGTACCACATGCCGTACGTCGAGGTGACGTACTTGAGCACGTACGGCTTGCCGGAGATGTAGCCGGCCTCCACGGTGCCCGGCAGCAGCGTGTCCTTGACCTTCTTGCTCGGGTCGTCGATGGAGGGGGCCTCGAACAGCGGGGTGAGGTCGAGGAGCTGGCCCTCGGAGACGAGCGCGCCCTCGTCCATCAGGTCGGCGCCCGCGTTGGAGATCATGTCGGGCACGTCGCCGCTCGCGAACCGCGGCTGCAGCGTCTGCGCGATCTGCTGCGTGGCCACGTGCTTGATCTCGGCCTGCGGGTACAGCTTCTTGTACATCGGCTCGTGGACGTCGGTGGCGTACGAGTCGCCGAGGCCGCCCTTGAAGATCACGACCTCCAGCGGCTTGGTCGGGTCCACGCCGAGCGGGTTCGCCGCCGAGGTGGGCGCCGCGCTCGACGCCGCCGGGGCGGCGCCGCCGCCGCTGGTGGCGCACGCGTTGAGCAGGCCGGCGCCGGGCCCGGCGACCAGCGCGGTGAGACCGATGCGACGGAGGATCTGCCGCCGGGTGATGGCGCCCGGCGTGTCGGGGGTGTGGGCCATACAACCCTCCCAGGGAGGCGGATCAATTAGGAAAGTTTCCTATTCGTTTTGCAGGAACGTACGTCCGGCCGCCCGGAGCGTCAAGAGGGGCACGGGATCCCGTGATCGAGCTGTGGCCGTCCCGCAGGCGCGCCGCGACCTGCCTGACCCGCCGCGAACTCCTCCTTTGCGGACGATCGCCGCCGCCTTGCTCAGTCCGCCCCGAAGTGCGCGCGGGTCTCGGCGAACGCCCGGTCGGTGCCCTCCAGCGCCCTGGCGATGTCGTCCTCGGTGTGCGCCGCCGAGAGGAACCAGTTGTGCCACGGGTGCAGGTACACCCCGTGGCGCAGGCACGCGTTGCTGAAGAACATGCCCTTCTCCAGGGTCACGTCACCCTCGAAGCTCAGCCACGGAATCGCCACCGGGCCGGTCTGCCTGACGGTGAACCCGTGCGCCTTCGCCTGCTCGTAGAGCCCGTCCCGCAGCAGCCGCCCGGCGCGCTCCATCGCCGCGATGCCGTCCTCGTCGCGCAGCGTCTCGATCGTTGCCTTCGCGGCGGCCATCGGCACCGCGCAGAACCAGAACGAGCCGGTCGAGTAGAGCGTGGTCGCGGCGTCGCGCAACGCGTCGGTGCCGGTCACCGCGGCGATCGCGTAGCCGTTGCCCATCGCCTTGCTCCACGCGGTGAGGTCCGGCCGCACGCCGTACCGCTCCCACGAGCCGCGCAGGTCGAGGCGGAACCCGGCGCGCACGTCGTCGATGACGAGCGCGGCGCCGATGCGGTCGGCGAGCGCCCGGACGCCGCGCGCGAACTCCGGATCGGCGAGCTGTTGGTCCTCGAACGCGTCGTGCTTGAACGGCGTGACGATGATCGCCGCGACGTCGCCGTCCGCCCGCGCCGCCGCCTCCTCGGCGCTCGCCAGGTCGTTGTAGGTGAACTCGATCAGGTCGGCCCGCTCGTTCGGGGTCGTCCCGGCGGTGCTCGGCGTGCACCAGGGGTCGGAGCCGTGGTAGGCGCCGTGCGCCATGAGCACCTTGGTACGGCCGGTGGCGGCGCGGGCCACCATGAGCGCCTGGGTGGTGGCGTCGGTGCCGTTCTTGGAGAACATCGCCCAGTCCGCGCTGGGGATGAGGTCGACGAGCAGCTCGGCGAGCTCCACCATGATCGGGCCCGGCCCGTTGAGGCAGTCGCCGAGGGCGAGCTGGCGGGCCGCCGCCTCCTCCACCCGGGGGTGGCGGTGCCCCCAGCACGATCGGCCCCCAGCTGCACATGAGGTCGATGTACTCGCGGCCGTCGGCGTCCCACTGCCGGCAGCCCTCGCCGCGCACGAAGAACTGGGGGTACTCCGGGGTGAAGATCGCCGCGTTGAGGTGGCCGTACATGCCCCCGGGCACCACCCGGGCCGCCCGCCGCCGCAGCTCGGCATCCGATGACGTCATGCCTACCGCTCCCTGTTCCGAATTGAGCGTTCCGAGTCGAGCGTTCCGAGTCGAACGTTCCGAGCGAACGTTCCGTTGCGCGTTCCGAGTCGAGGGTTCGAGGTGAGCGTCCCGAGCCGCGGCCCCGGCGAGCCGCGGCTCGCCGCGCGGTGATCCGCTACGCGCCGTCGGGCGCCGGGGCCTGGTCGAGCAGTTCGAGGGTGGAGCCGAGGTCGGCGATCCCGGCGTCGGAGCCGAGGCCCGTGGCCGTCCGCGCGGCGGCGGCCGTGCCCCACCGGGCCGCGGTGGACACGTCGTGCCCGTGCAGCAGCCCGGTGATGAACCCGGCGCAGTACGCGTCGCCGCACCCGGTGGTGTCGACCACCGGGACCGGCAGCGCCGGGACGCGCTCCACGCGCGGGCCGTCCGGGCCCGCGGTGGCGACGAGGCTGCCCTCGCCGCCCAGCGTGATCAGCGCCCCGGCGACCCCCTCGCCGAGCAGCGCCCGCGCGGCCCCCTCGGCGTCCGCCGCGCCGGTCATCGCGAGCGCCTGGGAGAGGTTGGGCAGCACGTAGTCCACGTGCGGCAGGAACGCCTTCGCCGCGACGAGCAGGTCGGCCATCTCGGAGAGCAGGTCCATCGTGACGACCGTGCCGCCGGCCCGCGCCCGGTCGAGCAGGTCGAAGAAGCCGGGGTCGTTGAGGGCGAACGTCACGTCCATGCCGCCGAGGTGCACGGCGCGCGCGCCGAGCACCGCGCCGGGGTCGACGTCGGCGGGCGTCACGCTGAGGTTCTCGCCCGGCACGTGGAAGCTCGGCCGCCCGCCGTCCGGCCGGATCGGCAGGATCGACGCGGCCGTCTGCCCCCCGGTACGGCGGGCCAGCCCGGTGGTGTCCACCCCGTGCCGCCCCAGTACGGCGAGCAGGAGGTCGCCGAGCTCGTCGTCGCCGATCGCGCCGTGGCAGGTGACCGGATGTACGCCGAGTTTGACCAGGTCGACGGCGGTCCCGGCGGCGGAGCCGGCCGCGGTGACGCGGATCTGCTCGACCAGCGCGGTGCCCTGGCCGTCCGGGATGTGGTCGATCGGCCGGGCGAGGATGTCGACGATGTGCACGCCTATCGCGGCGACGGGGCCGGGGGGTGCCGACGGGGGTGCCGGTGAGGGCCTCGGTGGGGGTGCCGGCGGGGACGTGGGTGGGGACATGGCCGTCTCCCTAGCGGAACGCGAGCCCGAACACGAGCAGTGCTCATGAATGGTGTGCTCCGTAGTAGACAGACGGATGGGCGAAATGTCAATAGATAGACTGGCTCGCCGGGAGGTCCCGATGGCCAGACACGTTGACCACCGGCAGCGGCGCCTTGAGGTCCTCGCCGCGGCGCGCCGTGTCATCATCCGCGACGGAATCGAGGCCGCGACCACCCGTGCGATCGCCCGCGAGGCGGGCTACTCCAGCGGCGTCCTCAGCCACTACTTCGACGACAAGGACGACATCCTCTCGTCGCTGCTGCGCCAGTCCCACGAACGGGTCCGCCAGCGCCGCGTCCGCCGTACCGCGGGCGTCACCGGGCTCGCCGCGCTGCGCGAACTGCTCCTCGACAGCCTCCCGCTCGACGCCGAGCGCGCCCGCGAGACCCGCCTGGAGATCGACTTCTGGAGCCGGGGCCTCTCCGCCGAGCACCTCGCCGAGGTGCAGCGCCGCGAGCACGCCAAGCTCCGCGCCGCCACCCGGCGCCGGCTCGCCGAGGCCCACCGGGCCGGCGAGATCGCCCTGCCCCGCACCCCGCCCTCCGAGGTCCTCGACGGCCTCGCCGGGGGCCGTTCCGGGCCGGAGGCGAAACCGGCGAGGTCCCCGGACTCGTCGAGATCTCCGGGGAAGGGCCGTCCGGCCGGGCCGGACGACGCCGCCGGGAGGCGCCCGGCGGGCGGCGCCGCCGCGCGCGCCGAGGACCCGGAGCTCGACCAGGAGCTGGAGGCGGTCACCCAGCGGCTGCTCGCCCTCGTCGACGGGCTCAGCCTGCACCTGCTGCTCTACCCCGACCGGCTGAGCAGGGCCGACGCCGAGCGCCTCGTCCTCGCCGAGCTCGCCACCCTCACCCGGGACGCCGACCGGCGGGATCCGCCGTCCCGGGCGGAGGAGCGCTAGCCGAACACCGACGGGGGCGGCACGGGCACGGCGACCGATTCGCCGTCCCGCAGCGGCGCCGCCCCGGCGATGAAGTCGATGAGCGCCTGGCCGTACACGCACCGGGCCCGGGGGAGACCGGCCGCGGCCTTCCTGGTGAGGCGGTCGGTGTCGAGGGGCTGGTCGGACGCGGCGAGGATGAGGTTGCCGAAGTGGCGGCCGCGCATGATCCCGGCGTCGGCGAGCAGCACCGCGTGCCGGAACGAGCCGCGCACCGTGGCGGCGACCCGGCGGGCGAACGCGAGCCCCTTGCCGTCGGCGGTGTTCACCAGCAGCGTCCCGGTCGGCCGCAGCACCCGGGCGATGTCGGCCATGTACTCGGCGGTGGCGAGGTCGAGCGGCATCGTGGCGCCGCTGAACGCGTCGAGGATGACGAGGTCGGCCGACCCGTCACGGAGCCCCGCCGCGCCGGTGCGCCCGTCGGTGACCCGGACCTTGAGCCGGGGCACCGACCGCAGCCCGGAGCCGCTCCCGCACCAGCTCGACGAGCGCCTGGTCGGGCTCGATCACGATCTGCCGGGAGCCCGGCCGGGTCGCCGCGACGTACCGGGGGAGCGTGCACGCGCCGCCGCCGACGTGCACCGCGTCGAGCGGGCCCTCGGCGAGTGTGTCGATCACGTCGGCCATCAGCCGCACGTACTCGAAGTCGAGGTAGGTGGGGTCGTCGAGGTCGACGTACGACTGCGGCACGCCGTTCATCATGAGCACCCAGCCGCCCGGCCGGTCGGCGTCCCGCAGCAGCTCCACCTCCCCGGAGGACACCTGATAGCGCCCCGGGATGGGCGGCTCGTCCGTCCTGCGCTTGCGCCCCACGGCGTCCTCCCGCTCCTTCGCCGCCCGTGCCCGCCGTGCCGGCGCGACCCGCACGACGTCCGTCTTGCCGGCCATGTCCGACGTCCCGGTCCGGCGTCCCGAAAGCCCTCCCGCAGACGTCCCGAATCACACCGTACGCGGAGCCGCGCACTGATCACTCCGCCGATCGCCCCGCGCGTACGGCGCCGCCGTGCCCCGGCGCCGCCCCGCGGTCGGGGGTAATACCATCCAGTTCAAGAAGATCTACGTAATAAGCCGGATGTGGTCGAAAGTTCTCCTTCTGGATAGGATTGATGCAGAAAGATCGTCTGTATACGGCAGTAGGCCGAAGGAGGGGGAATGGCTCGGATCGCTCCCGGCGACGTCCACGACGTACTGGGCCGGCATCTGCTCGTCGACGGCTTCCACCTGGTGCTCGACCTGGAGCGCAGCTCGGGCTCCTGGCTCGTCGACGCCCGGACCGGCCGCCGGTACCTGGACTTCTACACCTTCTTCGCCTCCGCGCCGCTGGGCGTGAACCCGTTCGGCGACGACCCGGAGTTCCTCGCCGAACTCGGCCGCGTGGCGGCGAACAAGCCGGCCAACCCCGACCTGTACACCACGCACCTCGCCGAGTTCGTGGAGACGTTCGTCCGCGTGCTCGGCGACCCGGCGCTGCCGCACCTGTTCTTCGTCGAGGGCGGCGCGCTCGCCGTGGAGAACGCGCTGAAGTGCGCGTTCGACTGGAAGAGCCGCCACAACGAGATGCACGGCCGGTCGCCGCGGCTCGGCACCCGGGTGCTCCACCTCACCCGCGCCTTCCACGGCCGCAGCGGCTACACGCTCTCCCTCACCAACACCGACCCGGTGAAGACCGAGCGGTTCCCGACGTTCGACTGGCCGCGCATCGAGGTGCCCGCCACCCACCTCGGCGACCCGGCCGAGGTCGAGGCGGCCGAGGCCCGCGCGCTCGAGCAGGCCCGCGCCGCGTTCGCGCGCCACCCGCACGACATCGCCTGCTTCATCGCCGAGCCCATCCAGGGCGAGGGCGGCGACAACCACATGCGGCCGGAGTTCCTCCAGGCGATGCAGCGGCTCTGCCACGAGCACGACGCCCTGTTCGTGCTCGACGAGGTGCAGACCGGCGTCGGCCTCACCGGCACTCCGTGGGCCTACCAGCAGCTCGGCCTCGAGCCCGACATCGTGGCGTTCGCCAAGAAGGTTCAGGTCGGCGGCATCATGGCGGGCCGCCGGGTGGACGAGGTGCCCGACAACGTGTTCCGGGTGAGCGGCCGCATCAACTCCACCTGGGGCGGCGGGCTCGTGGACATGGTGCGCTCCCGGCGCATGCTGGAGATCATCGAGCGGGACGGCCTCATCCCGCGCGCCGGGATCCTCGGCGAGAAGCTGCTCGCCGGCCTGCGCGCACTCGAGGAGGAACTGCCGGGCCGGATCCGCGCGGTGCGCGGCCGGGGCCTCATGTGCGCGTTCGACGTCGCGTCAGGGTCGCGCGAGGACCGCGACCGGCTCCTCGCCCGGCTGCGCGACGAGGAGGGCGTGCTCATGCTGCCCTGCGGCGAGACCTCGATCCGGCTGCGCCCGGCGCTGTCGATCGCGCCGGAGGATCTCGAGTACGGCCTCGCCGCGCTGCGTCGCGTGCTTGCGGATCAGCCTCCTGCTGCCAGCCCGCGCCAGAGCCCGATCGCGGTGACCCGGGAGTCGACCCCCAGCTTGGCGTAGATGCGGTTCACGTGGTTCTTGACCGTCTTCTCGCTGAGGAAGAGCCGCTGTGCGATCTCGCCGTTGGAGCAGCCGTCGGCGATCAGCTCCATGACCTCGGTCTCACGCTTGCTCAGGCCCAGTTCGGCGCGGTGGTCGACTCTCATCCAGCCTCCGTACAGGAACGCAGTTTGAGATCGCCGAGCCCCCCGCGCTTGGCGGCTTTGCGGTTGACAGCGAGCATAACCCGCGACCACAGCGTTGTGGGATCGTTTCCGAGGTTGTTTCCCGATCCGCCTGGTCACGGGAACCGAAAGGGCCCGGTCAGTTCACCTGACCGGGCCCTTCCCGTGAGGGTGAGTGATGGGACTTGAACCCACGACATCCAGGACCACAACCTGGCGCTCTGCCAACTGAGCTACACCCACCATCGTCCGCCGCAGCGGCACGTAGAAAAGTGTAGCGGGCTTTCGGAGTGTTTGCTTCACCGGCGGGGCCGTACCGGGGAACGGCCTTGGGAAATCAGGAGCCGCTCGCCGCCGACACGCTTTCCGCGACGTCGCGCGCGGTCGCCGAGTCCGGGCCGGGCTGCGGCACGAACACGGCGGCGCGGTAGTAGCGCAGCTCCCGGATGCTCTCGGTGATGTCGGCGAGGGCGCGGTGGCCGCCCTGCTTCTCCGGGGCCGCGAAGTAGACCCGGGGGTACCAGCGGCGGACGAGCTCCTTGATCGAGGAGACGTCGATCATCCGGTAGTGCAGGTGGGCGTCGACCGTCGGCATGTCCCGGGCGAGGAACGCCCGGTCGGTGGCGATGGAGTTGCCGCACAGCGGGGCCCGCTTGGGCTCGCTCACGTGGCGGCGGATGTACTCCAGCACCCGCGCCTCGGCCTCGGCGAGGGAGACGCCGCCGGAGAGGGCGGAGAGCAGCCCGGAGGCGGTGTGCATCTCGCGGACCACGTCCGACATCTGCTCGACCGCCTCCTGCGGCGGTTTGATGACGAGGTCGACCCCTTCGTCCAGCTGGTTCAGCTCGCCGTCGGTGACCACGCACGCGACCTCGATGAGTGCGTCACGGCCGAGGTCGAGCCCGGTCATCTCACAGTCGATCCAAACCAGCAGGTCATTCATAGCATTCAGGGTAGAGCACAATGCGGGCCAGGCTGCGTAGGGCATATGTGGGGACTTGTGGGGCTGTGTCACTCAATGTCGTCCCTCGATGTCGTCCCTCAATGTCCGGCCGGGTTCGCCGCTAGGCGAGCTGAAGCGAGTCGATCACCTGGTCCACGACGCGGACGTCGAGGTTGTCGGGCACGGTCGCGAAGAGCAGCGCCGGCGGCCGGTCCTCGCCCCGGTCCACCAGGACGAGCGCGCCGACCTCGGTGCGCCACTTCCAGCCGTTGATCCGCGACTGCTCGGTGAAGTCCATCTCGAACTTGAGCAGGTGGCCCGGCCGGCCGCCCACCGTGATCGCCCGGTCCTCCAGGATCCGGCGCTCGTGCGGCGGCTCGTAGAGGACGCTCTCGGTGTTGATCAGGAAGGCGGCGAGGACGTCCCGCGCGCTCTGCGGCCCGTCGTACGGCGCGCCCGCGGCGAGCGGCCCGGCGAGCACGGTGCCCACCCAGTCCTCGCCGCCCGGCTCGTAGTCCTCCTGGGAGACGGCCTGGTAGCCGCTGGTCCACTGCTGGCCGAGCAGGCCGGGGTTGACCTGGGCGGGGTCCGCGATCTGCCAGGGGGCGCCGGGGAAGCTGTAGGAGAGGCCGCTGCGCGAGTCGGTGACGCGCCCGTTCACCGGCTGCGGGAAGCCGCCCGTCCCCGGCGGCGCCGACGGGTCGGTGCTCGGCGGCGGGCTCGGCGCGGCGCTCGCGGCGGGGGAGGAGGCCGCGATCCCCTCGTCGGCCGGGGACCGGTCGGCGCCGCTGGTGAGGTAGATCGTGCCGATGATCGCCAGCACGGCCACGACGGCGACGGCGACGCCGCCCATCACCCAGCGCGTCATGCCGCCGCCCCGGCCCTGCGGCGGCGGCAGGTCGGGCGCCGGGAGCTGGGCCGTGTCGCCCCGCCTCGCCGTACCGCCGGGTATCGCCCACTGCTCGGTGGCCGCGGTCGGCGCGGCGGCCGCGGACCGCACGTCCGGCGCGGCGTCCCTTGCGCCGTCCCTTGCGCCGTCCTTCGTGCCGTCCTTCGCGGCGTCGCTCGTGCCCGTCGCCGCCGCCTCGGTCACGGAACCGGCCGTGCCGGTGGACGCATCGCCGCGGGCCTCCGCCCCGGCCTGGGACCCCGGCTGCGCGCCCTGCGCCACGGGCGTCTCCAGCCGGTGGGTGGCGTCCGTCCACTGGGAGCCGTCCCACCAGCGCAGCAGGGGCGTTCCGTAGGGGTCCGGATACCAGCCTGCAGGGGATTGCGTCATATTCGTCAGACTAATGAAACATTGTCGGCCGATAGCACCCGTAACCGGATTCGGCAGTGGTTCAGCACCGGTAGGAGAAGGTCGCCGCGTCCTCGATCGGCTTGCCGTCCGGCACCGGCGAGAGCACCCGGAGCGTGGCCGTGAACCGCTGCCTGCCCGGGCCTGACACGCTCCAGCGCAGCGGCACCCGGGTGGTGGTCTCCCCGCTGCGCACCGTCTGCGTCTGCTCCTTGTTGACGTGGCCGTCGCTCTGCCGCCACTGGTAGCGGACCGTGCCGCCCTCGCCGTTGGTCGTGATCACGCCGATGATGGTCGCGGTCTTGTCGCAGCCCAGCGTCTTCGGCCCGCGCACGTCCACCTTGGTGACGGTGAGCGCCGTGCCGCCGCGCGGGATCAGCAGCCAGGACAGCACGATCCCGGCCGCCATCAGCGCGAGCACGATCGCCGAGAACGCGGCCCGTCGCCCCTGGCCGCGGCGCCGGCGGCGCACCGCCGCGAGGCGCTCATGGGCGGGGAGCGTCTCCAGCCGGTCCCGGCCGGTGCGCCAGATCTGCGCGGCGGTCGTCTCGGTGGGCACCCCGGGGCCGAAACGCAGCACCACGTCGTCCGCGTCCGCGCTGCCGGCGCCGGCCGTGCCGCCCGTGCTCCCCGTGGCCCCCGCGCCGCCGGGCCTCCCCGCCGGCGCCGCCTCGGGCACCGTGCGCGCCGTGCCGCCGCCCGGGGCGGTGGCCTGCGGGACGGGACGGTCGAACCGCAGCAGGGTGACCGCGTCGCCGTCCCCGCCCGCCGGCGGCTCCGCCGCGTGGTGCGCGGCGAGGGCGGGCATGGGCGCCTGGGACGCCGTCCACCGGCGGATCGCCTCGACGAGCCGGTCCCGGGTGCCGAACCCCGTGGGCAGCCGGTCGCGATGCGCGAGCAGCCGGTCGCGGGCGGCGGCGAGCCCGTGCGTGGTGGCGACCCGGGAGACGTCGTGGAACAGCTCGGCGGCCGCGGGCCGGTCGGCAGCCCAGCGGGCGGCGAGGCCGAGGGCGAGCGAGGACCAGGCCGCGACGTCGCGCTCGGCGGCGGGCGCCTGGCCGTGCAGCGCCGCGGCGAGCCCGCGCTCGGCGAGCAGGGCCGTACCGTCCGGGGCGAGCACCACCGTGCCCGGGTGCAGCGAGCCGTGCGCCACCCCCGCCGCGTGCACCGACAGCAGCGCCTGCGCGGTCTCCATCAGCACCGTCGCCGCGCTGCCCGCGTCCGGGCCGTCCGCCGTCTCGGCGGCGAGCAGGTCCGCGACGCTCGGCATGCCCGGGGCGGCCGCGATCAGCCACACCTCTCCCCGGGCCGTGACCAGGTCCGTGATCGGCAGCAGCCCGGCCGTCCCGGCCTGGACGAGCCGCCGGTCGGTGAGCACCTCGGCCACGAGCCGTCGCCGGGCCTCCGGGTCGCCGGCCAGGCCCGGGTCGAAGCGGAGCAGGCCGACCGTCGCCCCGGCGGGTGAGGCCGCCTCATGCCAGGTGCCCAGCTCGCCTGTCCTGGTCCGGCCGGTGAGCCGGTGTCCCGCGACTATCCCCCCGTCGGGCATGGGGCACCCCCTGCGGTGCGGTCGTCTTTCGCCGGTGGCCGCTGCTGCGAGCCGTACGCGGCCGGTCCGTGGCCGGGCCGCCACGGCAACAAGTGTGACGGCTGCCGGCGCGCACGTCACCAGGTATGTGCAGGCCATTCGCGGCCGCGCGCGGGCGGGCCGACGTGCGCACGGGGTGGCCGCGGGGTGGCGGGCCCGCCGGTCCGCTCGTCCGCGGGGCGGCGGACGGGTATCCGCTCGCCACCGGGAAATCGTCACCGTCCCGCCGGGCGAGCACCACCCGCCCGGAGACGCCCGGGCCCGGATTCCGCACCTCCGTACGGCCGGGCACCCGCCGGGTTCCCCCGTGATCGCTCATTCGTTTCCCCCGGTGGTATGTCCCGATCTCGCTGGTGCGGCAGAGCATATCGGGGGG
>Ga0065720_1003484_pt1 | contig 25914 bp, 8 predicted proteins | sample Thericmetagenome_FD_59107 | JGI IMG/M metagenome (GOLD analysis project Ga0065720, IMG submission 59107) | Thermophilic microbial communities from the Joint Bioenergy Institute, California, USA of rice/straw/compost enrichment - eDNA_2 v2... | ecosystem: Engineered > Solid waste > Grass >... | reverse complement strand
AAACTACTTAAATATATCTCAGGATGAAGCACAAATCTTTTCCATTGTTCTACTCTAATACGTCATCATCTTCCTGATTTTCTTCATTTAATTCATACTTCCTTGTGATCTCAATAACAGATTCTGAGTCACCACCTGGCTTATCAGTGATTAAACTATAGCCCTTTGTAAAGTTCTTGATAAAGATCCATAAAAGACCTATCACAATCAACCCAAAGGCAGCCAAGGAAAGATAAAAAACAAGCAATGAATTCTGGCTTGAAGGTCTTAACAGATTTGGATCATCTGGATTCAAGTTAGATCCTCTTTCTATTATTAATAGCATCAAGCTAGGACTCTCCTGGGTAAAGTTTAGATGGGCTTCTATCAAGGAGGAGGGACTACTATAAAACTTTGTACTGGTTGGATTCCAGATTAGTAATTCATTGACTGTTATGTCAAAGGTTAACTTTGCCAGAATATCTGTGTACCACCAATGATTCTTGTCATGTTTTGAGAGAAAATGAAGGGAATAAAATGAAAGATGGCTATTGGGGGCAATTCTAGAATTAACACTGCACCTGAGGATTGTATAAGGATTCTTTAAAAGTGAGTAAGTCTTGATGGAACTTTCCAAGGAAATTTGGGCAAACTTTTGCTCCATAATCAGCTCGTCCTTTAAAGAAGTTCTATTGACTCCTTGTATTTCGCAGTTCAGCACTTCTCCTGAATATTCCTGTATGTTTGGAAGCGATTCAAATGAAGTCGAGGCTTCGAAGCAATCTGCTATAGATTCAAAGATTTCAGGCAATTCTTCTACAAGTGCTTGTAGATTGTTAGACTTAGAAAGGAGTATCTCTAGACTTGAAAGTACATAAAACCTGTGGTCTTGAGTTTGGCAAGCATAGGCAAAATGCTGTAGGAGTTTCAAAAGAAATTTTGTTTGACCCTGGATAGGATTTTGTGAACTGATGTAATGATAAAATAGTTCATGGCTTGAAGGCTCAAATAATGTTGATGTTATTTCTGAGTCTTTAGAAAGGCTAGCAATATATTGATCAAGTTTGGTGATATATTGACTTTCAAGGTTTAAGGCAGGCTCTAGCTTACAAACGCTTGAGGAATTGCTTTGTGAGCATACTCGTGTGGGTAAATTTTTCAGTTCCAATGCAGACAAATATAAATAATAACTCTCTATAAACCTGCATCTAACTCCATTAATTAGAGGCCAATCGACTTCTGGGCTGTAATTCTCAGGACATTCCTTAAGACAATACTTGTGTAACTGAAACACAAAAGCATCATTGCTGAAATAACTAGCCTGCATACATGTTTCAACACATTCTTTGGTATCATTGATAATTAATCTGTCAATGGGGCATTCAGACACACAAGAATTCTGGACATGATCAAAGAAAGGCTTTTCGGAGGGACAAACGCAGTAGCCTTGGTCTATTATTGTACTATTTTGTAATTGAGGGAGACAACGAAGGCATAGATAAGAAGAGTGCTCAGTTAGTGTTTGTTGACAGACCAGGCAAGAAGGGTCACAAATATTTTGAGCTGGATTGATCAATGATCCATTCTTAAGTGGAAGATACAGATTTATGTGATATGATTCTTCAGAAATGCTAAGATTGTTGATTTGGAGAAGGCTTGAGGTATTTTTATAGGCCTCAGCATATTTGGGAGTGACTTGGAATGTCTTTTCGAAGAAACCCTCATTAGTTCCTTCTAAGGTATAATAAAACAATTGATAATATGAAAGTGGGACATTGAAGAAAGGGTGGCATCTTCCATCTAGCATTAAGAGCTCATAGCATACTTTACATCTATTGTCTAAACAGATTTCGCAATTAGTCGAACAATAAGTACAGACATTGCCAGTATTAGCAACCATCATGCCTGCAGGACAAATCTTTGAGCAATATTTTGAATCATAGAGATAGAATCCTCTTTTGCAAGTAAGGCAGTGGCCATCATAATCTCTTGTTTCACAATTCTCAGCAAGAGAATTAAAATTTACCATGATGGGGTTGACTCTGTTGCTAACCTTCAGAGTGAAGGGCAATTTTAAGAGATATGGTAGTTGTATCTTAGTAGGGGAGCATGTGTATTTATCTCTAATAGCCGAATAATACTTGGAATGAGAATTACAGAAATGTAATTTAAACAAAAGAGCTGGATCCTGGCAAAGAGTAAGAGACTCTACAAATGGGGGTAAGCATTTGTCCACGCATAATCCTTGCATCTGCAAGGCTTCAGAACAGTTATCACAATAGGGCTGAACATATAGCTCATGTAAGTGGCATATCGAGCACCCAGGTGGGCATGGGAAACAGGATTCATATTCATCGGTATCATCCTTAAGCTTATAGAATCCGGGAGGGCAATCGTCATTGCAGATGGTTGTGCCGTCAGGCATACGTAGCCTTATGGGACAGAAAATGCAGTCATCTCCTCTTCTGGAATAATCCTTAGGGCAATTTTTAATACATGTCTTGTTGCTGGATAAGAAGAAAGGGGCGAAACACTGAAGACATTGTGGGCCTGTCTCTTGCTTTAAGTAGCAGATAGCACAATTCTGAGGACAATCCCCACATGTCTTGGATGGGGCAAGTTTAGGATCAAAGCAACCTATTTCATAACATTTTTTGTTATACATCTGGTACCCTTCTTTGCATTGTAGGCAATTCGCCATGTTGCAGGAAGAACAGCCAGGGCCACACGAATAACATCGAAAATCAGAATGATTAGTATAATATTCTACAGGACATTCTCGTAAACATGAAGTTTCACTCTGATAAAATCCTTGAGGGCATTTTTCCAGACATTTTGATTGATGAAGCACCAATCCATCCATGCACTTCATGCAGCTCTCATTGTTCATACACAAATCACACCCGTCCATAGTGCATTTCTTACACTCCCATACTAGGTGAGATTCATTAAATTCTGCAAAATATCCATCAGAGCACTTTGGAACACAGTAATATAAAGAGTTCAAGAGATATCCTTCTTGGCATTGAAAGCATTTCAGATTGTTTTCTTTGATACAAAAAGGCAAAACAGACTCTATATGATATTGTGAGATGCAAAATCCATTATCAAAGCAAGTATCATTTTTTGCTGTGTCATTAGGGTTCTTGGTACAGTCCTTTGATTTGAGATTATAAACGAAACCAGGCTTACATCCAAAGCAAATGTCTTGATTTATATCTCTTTCGGAACATGGATCACTTGGAAGAGAATAGACCCCAGCTCCCCCTTGGTATACTGTAAGATGATATGGGAGAGTGTGGCAGGAATGAGTTTTGGATCTTCCAAATATCAATCTTATTAAATCTGATTTATTGAACAAGTCGTGCTGTCCTATCCAAACAGCATATTCTGAATTAGGAAGAGGGTAGGATGTCAATTTAGCATGGCTGTTAGTTAGACCAAATGATGGCTTCTGGGTACGGAATCTTACTGTGTAAGTACTATTTGTATCATTGAGATCTGGAGTGCTAACAATTTTCATTACTGAACAATCTGAAACATCTAAATCTTGTTTAAGAAATTCCCATTGCAACTTTAGTCATTATGCCTGTTGGGGTAATATTTAATGTAAAACTATCATCTCTACTGAAGATCTTGGGTGTTGTTTGGTTCTTTTCATCACTGAGAAAGAATTTTTCCAGTAGAATTTTCTCCACCCCATAACCTATAAGCGACTCAAGAGTTGGAATTTCAGGAAAAGATTTGACAATCACAGAAGAAAGCTCTCCAATAAAGCTTTCCCCTAAACTTCCACCCAAACTAAGTATGAGTCCCTCTTCTATAGGTATCTGGAGTGCCTGCTGATACCACGAAGAGTAAAAGTGGTCCTGAAACTTTAGGGATGTAGATGTAAGTAAAATTGAAATGCTTGCTATTCGGTCTTCTTTAAACTTGGACAGAATTTCTAAATACCCTGAACTCCAACTGATGTTCCTCCTCAAAGGAGACAGCTTAATATTAGCCAGTCTAGTTCCATTTTTCCTGTATATCATCATTACCGTTGTTTCTTGAGTGGTGCTAATATGATGAGCACTCAGTATAATACCAGATACCAAGAACGCTTTCGTGTTTGGGTGTTCTAGCAAAAAGAAGTCAGGTTGGCTGTTATTATAGGTCTTTGAGGTGCTTGAGTTTACGATTATCTCAGTTTTAGTCAGGTTCAAGCTGACAGGAGGATCTATACATATATTTTGGTTACAGGCCTCGTCGTAAAACAAGAATTTGTTAGTTGGACAGCTTTGGGAGCAGGAACCATCGTAGAAGACTTCTTTAGACTGACATACTAGAAAATCCTTTTTCTCGAGACATCTAGTGCAGGTCTGAGGACATGGAACACATTGACCATTATGAGATATGGTCCCTTGCTCGCATTCTGAGATAGAGTTCAGGGCACTGCGCATTGATGAGAGGAAGAAAAAAATATATATCAGTTTCATGGAAATAATTTTTACTTAATTTACATAAAAATTATGAAATGTGTATTCAAATACATGGATTTAATGGAGTATATGGAACAAGCAAGATTGAGATCACTATCAGTAAGATTTGCATTGATGAGATTTTTGTCCACCACTTTAAGATAATTATGAGGGAAGAGATTCTCTTGTTATATCTTATTCTACTGAGATTTAATTCAACCTAGCTGCTCTTCATCTTCATCATCTTCTTCTTCATGGTTCTCATCGTCTACATCCAAACGATATCTTCTATGCTTGTGAAACTTAATCACAGACTCTGAGTTCTTATTTTTTATCTTTTTTGCAACATTATACTGCTTACTAAGTTTCTTTACAATAGTCAAAAGAAGTCCGATTAGAACAAGACCTATCACTGAAAAAGAAATATACAAAACCAAGAGGTTAGAAACAATAGTTTCTTCAATGACTAGTTGTGATTTCATATCACTTATTAATAACATTAAATGATTAGATTCTTGAGAGAAATTGAAATGGGCTTCAATCTCTGAATTTTTAACATGAGCAAATGTCGGTCTTTGAGGAACCCAGGCTACCAGATGATAGGCTACTTCGTCATAATTTAGTTTTACATTCACATCAGCATACCACCAGTCTGGAGATTTATATTTTGAGATAAGACTTAGAAGGTAGAAGGAGAGCCGATCCTTTGGGGTGGTTCTATAATCAAATTCACAGATGAGTGTTGTATAGGGATGTCTCAGGAAAGAATAAGTATTAACAGAGATTCTGATATTAACATTTTGAATCTTTTGTTCCAATTTGAACTCTTCTTTTGGTTGGGTGTGCTCAACTTCATCCGTGCGACAAGTTAGTGCTTCTCCTCTATATACTCGATTCCACCCAGTCAAGTTCTTTGATGAGAGAGCGTTAAAGCAGTCTACAATGGAATCGAATAGGGCGGGAATATGGTCCACAAAGCTCTGAACATTGAAATACTGTAAGAGAATCGCGTTCAGACTTGACAGGAGATAAAAAGCATCATCTCTTGTTTGACAAGCATATCCGAAGTTTATGAATAAGCTCAGTATGCTTGTGATATTTGAAAGATGTTTCTGTGAGGTGATATAATGAAAGAACATCTCATGGCTCCTTTCTTCGAAGAGAATATCAGTAGCCATTGAGTCATTAACTAGATTTGTTATGTAGCTATTAACTAGACTCAGGTAAGTGGTGTCTAAGTTTGTTGCATCTTGAAGTTTGCATTCAGAGTCAGTCTGAGAACAGATTGAAGATACTTGGCTTCTCATTTGAAGTGCAGAATAATAAGAAGAATAGCTCTCAAGCAACCGACACCTCACTTCATTTGCTACAGGCCAGTCGACTTCTGGGCTGTAATTCTCTGGACATTTATTCAAACAATACTTACCTAATTTATACACAAAAGCATCTCTACTAAAATAGCTGACGTCCATGCATGTTTTAACACACTCCTTTGTATCATTGATAATTAAACTATCCTGAGGGCATTCAGTAACACAAGCATTCTGAATATGATCAAAGAAGGGCCTGTCTGAAGGACATACACAACGATCATGTTCAATATTTGTGCTATTTTCTAGCTGAGGAAGACAGCGAAGGCAGATTGCAGAAGATAGAGTATCTTGAGATTTTTGGCAAATCAAGCAGGATGGATCACAAATATCTTGAGCTTGATTGATAAAAACAAGCATTGAGACCTCATATTGTGCTTGGTACCAATTTATATAGATATTGTCTTCAAGCGTATTACTCAATACTGAATCCAGCATATCTTGTTTATTTCGGTGGACTTTGGCAAACTGAGGCTTAATCTTAAATTTCTTTTCAAAGAAAGAGTTGTCATTATACTCTAAGAGTGTGTAAAAGATAAGCTGATAATGAGAGAATAATGGACTCTCACCAGCTTGGTTATTCACGTTTGGATCCCAAACGATACAGTTTTGTTCTGAATCGCAGAAATCGCACAAAAGTAAGCAAGCATTGCATGTGTTTTGTGAGTCATCTCCGTATGTACCAACTGGACAAAATTTCGTACAGTAGGTTGAATACGCGAGGTAAAACCCCTCGTTGCAGGATGTACAGTGGCCATTTGCTTCAAAAGATCGACAGTTCTTACCCATGGAATCAAAGTTTACTATCACACGCTCTTCCTTATTATTAACTCTGAGAGTAAAAGGGACATTTAACAAATAAGAGGTCTTGATCTCGATTGGGTGGCATATTCTTTCCATTTGAATAAGCTTGTAATGCTTGGAATATCTTTTGCAGTTCACTCCATTATAATTGTATTCCGAGGGAGCTTTACAATAACCTCCTCTTGGTACAAATGGTGCTAAACAGTCCTCAATACATCCCCCTTGTATCAGGACTCCCTTCCTACAGCTTGAACATCGAGGCTGAATATACTGACTAAAGAATTCAAAATTACATGATCCACAGTACTCTGGACAGGAGAGACATTGGTCTTGTTCAATATTATTAATAAAAAGCGGGTAGTAACCCTCGGGACATTGGAGCGCGCATATCTCTGTTTGATCTGGCATCAGTAATTTTCTTGGACAATACACGCAAGTATTACCTCTCTTGAAATAGTCTTTAGGACACTCAATCACGCAGGCTTTGTTCTCGAATAAAACAAATAAATCAATACATTGGGTGCATACTTGAAAGGTCTCATTCTTTAGGTAGCAATTTAGACAGTTTTCAGGGCAGGGTGGGCAACTGCTACCGTAAGTACGCTCTGGATTGAAACACTCATCAGGATAGCATATACCATTATATATTCGATAGCCATTTTCGCACTCTGTACAATTCACATTTGTTTCGCAAGATGCACACCCTTTTCCACAATGATAGCATCCTTGATCAGATTTATTCACATAATGATTACCAGGACAGACAGGCGAGCACTTATTTGTCGCTAGTTTATACTCTCCAGGCCGACACTTTTCTACACACGTCGATTCAAGGAAAAACCAGCCTTCTTGGCATTTTCTACACACTTCAAAGCTCTCGCATTTATTGCATCCATGAATTTCACATCTTTGACATTCATACGCCTTCGCTGTCTTATTGAGCCAAGCAAAGAAGCCCGATTCACATATTGGAACACAGTGACCTTCAGAGTCTGTCTCAAATCCTTCTTCACAAGATGAGCAAAATGAGGCCACTCCATCTTTGCAAAAGGGCAAAACTTTGTTAGTATGGTATTGTGAGAGGCAAAAGCCATTATTGAAGCATTTATCCAGATTTTCTCTACCATGGGGATTTTCAGTACAATTTCTAGACTCAATATTATAAATATAACCCTCTTTACAGCCAAAACAAATATCAAGATTCAGGTCCCTTTCAGAGCATGGATCACTTGGAAGAGAATAGAATCCCCCTCCGCCTTGATGTATTGTAAGCTGGTATGGGAGATAATGACAGGAATGTTCTATAGCTGCTCCAAAAACCAGTTCAATCATCTCCAATTGCCTGAAAGACGTTTCATTTCCTACCCAAATTGCCTTATCAGAATTGGGAATTGAGTAATATGTGAATATGCCTTGGGGCCAAGTGAAACCCCGCAAGTTGTCCAAATGTCTAAACGAAAAGGTTGTTAATCTAGTGTAAGGTTGATCATAAATCGGGTTTATACTTCTCATAGATAGTATGGAACAATCCAAAAAGCCAATATCTTGGTCCAGAAAATGCCAGTGAACCTTTATTGTCGTCATTCCTGAAAGTGTTACGTTCAGCCCAAAACTATCATTTCCTTTAAAAATCTTAGGATTTGTCTTGTTTATATCATTATCGAGGAAAAATTTCTCCATCTTGATGTGCTCCACTCCATAATTAATATGTGATAATAGATTAGGAATCTCAGGAAAAGATTTAACAATAACTGCTGAAAGTTCCCCTAAGAAACTTTCCTCGAGACTCCCGCCTAGGAACAAGATGAAGTCATCCTCTAAAGAGAGTTTACATGAGGTTGCTCTCCAAAAATAACTAACTGGATCCTGAAAATTCACAGTGTTCTGGGTGAGAACAATCGAAAATGGTTTCGCGACTCCAACAGTAACATTGACTCGAAGTTGCAAACATGGATCATTGGGCTCTGAATAACTATCCCTATAAGGAACTTTAACTTCAAGCAGTCTTGTTCCATTTCTATGGAATACTTTGAGCAGTGTAGAGTCCTCAATCTCACTGGAATTTGGATATTTAGTAGCAAGGCCTGAAATCAATATCGCTGCCCTTGATTTAGAACCCTTTATTAGAAAAACATCAGGCTTTCTGTTATTATACCTACGAACCGTGCTGGAATCTAAGATTATCTGAGTAGTACTGATATTAAGGGGAGTGGGAGGATCTATACATAGATTCTGCTCACAGGCTTCATCATGAAAGAGGAGTTGGTCCTCGGGACATTTATCTAAGCATTCATGATTTTGGAGGGCTTTTCCTGGAGGGCATATGATAAAATCACTTTTTTCGATGCACCTACTGCAAGAAGAAGGGCAGGGTACACAAGATCCATTATGGCTGATATAACCCTTTTGGCATTCTGAAGTGTAGCAACGTGCCAAGTGAAGAAAGAGGATGTGTATGCAGAAATGAATCAGGTTCATGTTAATAATTTTTATTAAATTTGAGGGAATAAAGCCTCGATAATTCCAATTTTATACACAAGAAAGGAAGGGGTCGATATAGTCATAGAAATAAAAGCCATACTCTAAATATTGTATGAAATGGAGAATAAATCCTCATTTATGGTTTACTTATCTTCAAATTCTTCATCTATTTGTTTCTCTTCTTCAAACTTCTCTTTATCCATTTGACCGCTCATATGAAGCTCGATATCAGAATTTGTTTCTTCTAGCTTGAATCTTCTTGGTTTAACCTCCTGATCAACCGATCGTTTTAACATTTTGACAAAGTTAGCGATTAGACATATTATGATAATCACAACGAGAGCACCTATAGACACAACATATACCAGATTTTCAAATCCACTGTCTTTCTTGTCCTGAGATTGCCAAGGATAGACATCGTTAACGAAAGACATAAGGTACACTGTATTATTGAACTGTGCAAAGTCGAAGTCAAGATTTAGTTTGGTTCTCGTCTCTTTGTACCAAGAAGAGTTCTCATGTTGCCAGGAATATATTTCAATTGACCCTTTTATCCCATGAAACGCGATTTTTATATTCGAAATCCACCAATCTGTCTCAGAGTACTTAGAGTGCTTGGAAATAATTCCGAATATATGAAAATCTATAGGTTGGTTTTTCCTTGTAAGCCCCTTAAAATTACACTGTAAGACCATATATGGCATTTTAAGCGTTGAGAAAGTCTCTACTCTGTAAACTAGGGTTACATTCTCGGTAGTTCTCATAAAGGACCTTGTATCTCTCTCTTGGGAGCGAACAGGTTGGTCTGGAATACAGCTTAGATGCTGGCCTTGATAGTGGCTTGGGAAGTCTGTCTCCCCGTTATTATGTAGTCCTTCAAAGCAGTCAAGGACTGAGTCAAATAAGGAAGGAAGTTGATTAATGATCTCGGGACTTAGGGCAATTTTATCTAAAAAAGCGTCCAGGCTTCCGAGGAAATGATATAGGTGAAACTTAGATTTACAAGCATAACCAAAATACTGTAGCAGGTTAATAGTCTTATTGATGTCCTCTACCGCCTTGATATTGATAGAGGACATATAATGATGAAATAGGTTATGCTCTTCAGGCCTGTCTATAATTGTTAGGAATTTGGAGGATTGAAAAGCAGAAAAATACTGATTTAAAGGTGTCTGTAACTCGGCAGGAGTTGATAACTGTTGGAGCTTGCATTGCTCTGTTCTGAATAGGCATTGCTGAGGGATGGGGTTAGATAAATTCATTGAGATAATATTTTGATAATCTGAATCAGGTCGCTTGGGAATGCACTTGATTTCTCTTAACTCAGGGAAATCCACTTGCAGATAAGACCCATCAGGACAGTTCTCCAAGCAGCTCTTTCTGTATGCGAAAATAAACTCCACTCTAGAAAACTTACTAACAGCAAGACAATCTTGAACACATTCAGAAGTCATAGGGATTAACATTCTGCCTGGTCCACATTCTTCGACACAATTCCCACTCACATGATCATAGTAGTTTCTGCCATTAGGACAGAAACATCCTTTATCTTTGATCACTGTAGCACCGTCTAACTCAGGACGACATTTCAAGCATTCTCCAGGATTATCAGAATTTGGTCCCTTGCAAATCAAACAAGAAGGATGGCAATAGTCTCCCTCCATTATATTAGGAATGTCCTGTAATCCACAGAACTGTCTGGTCGAATTGAAGTTAAGCCTGTATTGTGTGGGGTTTTGGAGCACAAAGTCGATTTCTGAACAACTAAATTCATAGGCTTTGTAGCTGACCTTCAAATCAATGATATCGCTTAGTTTTGAGCTTTGTTGTTGGAGGTAATAGCGATCTTTTAGAAAGTAAATAAGCGCATGTGTAAAGATTATACATTGTCCATTTAACAGTAATCGATCAAATAGACACTGAATACACTCACGGGTTTTAGGATCACATGTTAGACAATCTGAAGGACAACCTTCACATTTGCCTGTTTCTGGATTTCCTACCAAGAGCAGGGGACAATTAATTACGCAGCTATGTTCTTTCTCATAATAGTAGTATCCTGGTTTACATCTTGTACAGATTTTATCGATACATTCAGCACAAAGTTCGTTACAGGAGGTAAGATTTTCTGTTCTAAGGTAGGTCAAGGTAACGCTTTTGGTCTCTTTTCTCAAAGTAGGAGGGTATTTTATCAAGTATGGAAGTTTAAGATTATCTAGGAAACAATGCCCATCCATAAGCTGAAAGTTGTAGTACTTGTGATGATCTCTACAGACTCTGCATGTATTAGATTGCATGATTTCTGTGTTTCTACAGACTCGATCTGGAATGAAACACTTTGGAATGAACCCAGAGAAAGGCGGGATGCACTTCTTTACACAAAGAGTTCCCATGATTCCATATTCGGGGCTGCACTTTGTGCAGGTGATGCCAATTGCCAAGGGATCGGGGCCACAAAAATCACAGCCTTCTGGGCATGCAACACAATTTCCTGAGGAGTCTGCAAACATTCCTGGATCACAAATTGGACAGACAATGGATAAACTGGAGTTTATTTGAAAACGTGGGCAATAAACACAACTAGTACCCACTACCGAGGTGCCTCTCGGACAATTTTTCACGCAAGTGCCTTCAAAAAGATAATAGTCAGGATAGCAGCCAGTACAAACATATTGTTGAGTATAGCTTGTAGGACCACAAGCAGCACAGATATCGGGACAAAAATCTTTGTTAGGGATTGGAGGTTTTGGGACACATATTTCACCATCAAGAGAATAATTTGGAAAACAGGCCATACAAGTTTCAGAGTCCTTGCATTCTCTGCAACCAGTTGAGCAAACCTTACAAGTTTTGGATTCTCTATCTGGAAAATAGCCATCAGGACATTGATCTAAACACATCTGTCCAATTCGATATGTTTCATCTGGACAATCTTGCACACACATGCCTTTGTAAAAAAGGAAATTGTCTTCGCAAGTTCTACACTGATTTTCGTTATCACACTTCTTACAGTCATGGATCTTACACTCATGACATTCGTAAGATCCGCTGGAGGCCAAACTTGAATATTGGGAGCCTGGACAGTTTAATATACATCCTCTACTTTCATCAAAAATGTACCCTCCCTCACATTCAAGACATTTGTATTCAGCATCCTTCTTGCAATAGGCATAGATTGAGGGTGATTCGTACATGGAAGTACAAAATTCATTAGCATAACATCGGTCCTCTCCTTTTGTCATGTTAGGTATGCATGATTTTGTTTCAAGGTCATATACGGATGTTGGGTGGCAGTCCAGACATATATCCTGATTAAGGTCTCGCAAGGCACAGGGCTCTTGACTTATGTTTAGATCCGAATAGAGACCGAGGCCCCCTTTATAAATAATTATATGATAAGGAAGAAATCGACAAGATGAGCCGTCAGCACCAAATATGAGGGAAATTTTGTTTTTCTTGGAGAGCTTAATAGGTTCATGGTTCTCAGAGAATAAGATGGCAGAACTGTTGTCTTCAGGGATATAGGTGGAGAAGAAAAACTGCATGTTTTTCTGTAGAGGCTGGACAAATGAGTTATCAGGATCATTGATGTGGATGCCTTCTCCTAAAAAAGAGAAAGTTATGTTGTTAATGGAGAATAGGACGCAGGAATTGAACTCAGGTTTCTGCTTCATCATCAGAATGGAGAAGATGAAGGTTGTAAAACCAGTATTGTTGATTGAGATTTTGATTGAGCGAGTCTCCTCTAGTGTAATAGGTATTGAAGTATTTGTGTTTAGGAGATAGGATTGGTAAAGGATCTTATCGATTCCAATATAAAAAGGGAACTTTGTATAGTGTGTCGGAAGTCCTCTTATGAATACATCCTGGAGTTGTTTGGCACCAGAATTATACAAGCCCCCACCTAACAGTATAATCATGGCTAAGGGATCGTATCCGGGGGAATCCTTTTTTTCAAAGACCTTAAAATAATTGATACTTAAGGACATTTGTGCTTCACTGATCACAAAAATAAATTCATTAATCTCAGGGTTTAGCACATTTCGTGGCACTTTCATGGAATATGAATGTCCTTCATTGCCTAAGCAGTGAACTCTAAGATCAGTTCCCTCATCTTTTAGGAGAGAGCAGAAGGAAATTCGAGTTCCATTCAAAAAATAGATTTCAAATAAGAAGAGTGCAGAGGTCTTTGGATTTACAGCATGGACCTTCCCTGCTATCAATAAACCTTTCTGAGGTCTAGAGTTATTGATTAGAATCCCCTCAAATAACTTTCCAGAATAAGTACTGATCCGACCTGGTGGCCATCTATAATGATTTTGAGCAAGGTCCAGAGTAACTGAAGGTTTAATGCATTCCTTTTGTAAATACTCATCATTGTCTAAACCGAAATAGCCTTCTGGGCATTTAAGAAGGCATAAATTCTCATAGAGGACTAGAGATTCCTCACATTTCAAACAAATTGCTTCAGACAGACAATCTTGACAAGTTTCTGGACAGTCTAGACACATGCCGCCAGAAGGATATTGACCACGAGGACAGATGGACTTAAAGGGGGAGACAAGTGGAAGAGAGATCGTAAAACTCCAAAATAAAGCAAAATAAAGCTGCATGATCTTCGATAAATTTTATTTAATACCCTAAATTCCTAAGATTTTTCATTAGGCAGCTATAATGGTACAGTTATCAATATAACTCCCTTGTTACTTAGATAAAACAGTGCTGAAATCCATTATTATTCTACTTGGCAGGTTCTGCAATGAGCAGACTAACGAATGCTCAACTCACCACTGGATTTCAGATTGTGAAGATATTACCTGCAACCTCTGGCTACTATGGTCATTTTTTCTCCTTTATCTTAATGTTTATCCTATTCAAGAGCTGAATTGCTTTATAAAATACCTGAATTTTACAATATCATCTTAATGCCATGAAAAAGGAATCAAACTTTCTTTTTACTTTTTTATTAACTCTGGAACTCCTGAATGAGTGATAAGGTCCTTGCATATCTCAGTTTTGAAAATTATTCAATAATCCGAATTGGAGTTTCCTCCCATCTAACACAATCTTTTCATTGAATGACAGACTTTTAACGAGTTCTTGATCCTACTTTCAATCAATTTAAAGAGGGAAGCATACAGTTCTCATCACATCTTCAGAGGCTAACTAACTTTCCTGATCTAAGCGTTACTCAATTACTAAATCTCAGATCAGATGGGTTCATAACGTAATATATATCAAAACTAACATGCTTACTTCTTACTTGTCTTCAGATAATGTTTAGGTTCTCTATCAAGGAAGTAAATTCTGATTTATTGATGTCTGTAATTGTTATTAATACTGGTCAGACTGTTGATAAAATTTGAAGATTAAGATTGTTCACAATTAAGAAGAAAAAACCACGCAGGAATAATAGCCCAACTCGGCAAATTTACAGTTAATTTGGTACCAAATTATGAATGATCTTCATATATATAGTAAATAAATAAGTCTTTAGAACGAAGTTTTTCTCCTAGTATTTTTTTTTTTCATTTGTAAGGATTCATTGAATTATTTAAGCTTCCAGAAAAGTGAGGTCTAATACTCTGATTACTTGCAACTCATAGTGAACCTAAAATGTTTTACACTAAACACCTTCAGACTCGATGATCTAATGCTCAATATCTCCAAAATAGAAAAAAGTAGACAGGTTCCATCTGAACATATCCAGCCATCTTAACTCGATCGATACTATCTTTTCTGGTGATTGAATATCGAAATATGTCGTAGGTTGATTATTGTTTCATTAAGAGGCGGTCAAAAATTAATTTTTTTGGTAACCCTTTACCAATGAATAATTCGAGTCAACAGAAAAGAAATATACGCCTATTTGTTGCTAACTAGGATAAGTTGTTTCGGGTTCAGAGAAGAAGATTCCTTAATTTGAGCAAGCAAATTGATTTTATTTAAGGCTTTTATTTGTTTTGAACTTCTTGAAGGGTTAATTTAATTAAAGAGCCTTCGGACTAAACATTTGTCCTTTAAACCAGTAGAGTACTTCACAGATGTCCGAGAAACCACATATGACAAGTCAAAGAGTTTCGCTTAAAAAGAGAATTACAAATTTCACTTGGTAAAATATCAAAAGAATTACTTAGCTAATGTAACTTAAACATAAAAATAGGGGAGAGTGGAACCATACTCTAAGAGCGTCAAGTTTAGGGGTGTTTTGGTCAATCAGATCTCTTAATGTCATTCAACTGACTAGAAATTAAAGATTCGGTTCTTTTATTTGACAATTAATAAGTTATCATTTGAAGAAATTAATGCGTTTCGCGCATAGCCTATTTGATATTCACGTCCAGAGGCTATGAAGTGCTTATATCTGCTAGTACATAACTGACTTATGATTAGAGTCGAAATTCAGTAAGTAAAATTCCTTTTTGAAGATAGGTTACTAGTTAGCTAATTATTTCTATTTTTTTCATCGGTTTTCTAGAATCATTAATAATCCTTAAAATTGTTAACAAATGCATCAGTACCTAACAAGTATATGCCTAAGATCCTACGCACCTAGCTATACCATTCCTTCAGTACTACATTATTTGGTGTCCATAGTTTCTCAACTACAGATAACTGCTGCTCTTTTGCTATATTCCTCTACTTATCTTGATTTCAACCTCGAAGAAAACTTGAATCAGGCAGCCTGTAGATTACTGCAGGGATTTATCCTTGATCAAGAACTTGTTGTGAAATCAAGCGAGCCAGTGAGATCTTTTATGGAGAAATTCTCAATTGCCTACACAATTTTTCTGTTAGGCTTTAGTGCTCTGATCATCCTTTGTTCGTTCATCAGGGCCATATGGAAACCCAGCTTTGGAAAGGTACTGACAGCTCTCGCCCAAATCAACCTCCAAATAATGTTTTTCCCTATCCTAAACATATTAGGATCTCAAATAACCAAATATCACTTTGAGACCGTCAAAAACACAAAAACCATGGCTTTTTGATATTTGATTTACCCTTACACCTTATCTAAACTTAGATTCTCTTGATTTAGTGATCAAATTATTTGNTNNNAAATNNNNANGATATAGTGGGCAGAGAGAAAAACAGCTATTTCCTTTCTTGCTTTCCTTGTTCAGCATCTTATATTGCGTGGTTACATCCATTTTTTCAATTCCAACCCTGAAGAAAGACGCCTTGTCTCAAAGACCTTCTGTGATCTATTTTATTGACACTTTAATAAAATTTATTTTTTACACCGGGCCAATTCTAAAAGTGAACTCTCCAGCTTTGGCCAAATGGTTCCTCTGTATCATCCCTTTAATCCTTATTGTGGCTAAGCAAGCTGTGGTCTTTTACAAAGTACCTTTTTACAACTACAAGGCCTATAAAATCGGTATTCTCATCATCTCCAGCCAACTTACAGCCTGCTGCCTGAATGCCTTCTTTGCCATATTCTATATGATCGATAACATTTCTGTGATATTGATCAGTGCCGTAATTACTCCTTTGCTGGGAAAATACTTGCAGCATGCTTTTGTCAATTCTCTATATGACGCTATGAGCAATCAGGGAAAATCTCTGACAATCCATTACAAAAAACTGATCCTTTTTGAGAAGTTATTCCATGACGCTCCCAACATGTTTAAGTTGGACAAGCAAGCTTCTAGAACCTACCAGGAACAGATACTCCTTGGGGTTCTTCGTGATCATAATACAAGATGTGAAAACTATACTTGCCTTTGCCAGCATATTTACCCAAAAGAGGACAAGATTCCAGCTGTTCAGCCAAATCCCAGCTATGAAGAACTCAGTCAGAAGTTCTCACAATTCAAGTACAATTTTATCAAGGGACTTTACGAAGATGCCTTAAAGAAGAATGTCAAACATTCAGAATGGTTGAGAGTATTGTATGCTCAGTATATAATGGACAATAATCTTGAAGACTATCCAAAGGCACTTTCTTTGTTGCATGGCATCCTCAAGAAAGACAAGAGCATACTTCTGTCTCATTCTATCAAGGAGCTGCTAAAGAAGATCTCAGAGCTTATTGATAGTCAAGAAAGAGAGATTGATATCAAGTCATTTATTTCATGCTATAGACAATCCCATGAACTCAAAGCACGCATTCTTGAAGTGACTCAATATGCTCTTCGTTTTTGGGAAACATTTCAACAACCAGATCCAAAATATACTGAGCTATATCAGCAAAGTAAAGTAATCAATCAGAAGGCTGATAAACTTGATAAATTCTGGATGCAATTTAAAGATGCTCATGGATATAAATTGACCAAGGAGTTTCTCCTATATGCTATTTATTCCACAGTGGTTAGGCATTCTGAGAAGGCTGCAAATACATCTTATAGAGCTTTCCAGAAAGCAGTCTCAATTGCCCATCTACAAGATAAGCAGAAGTCCATTATTACTAATAAGACACTAGATGATTCCAGAAATGTCAGTGTGGTTATTAGTATGGAAAAAGGCAGAGTTGGTAAGATCACCAAGGTCACTGAAAATGTGTCAAAATACTTCCTATGGAAGCCAAATGAGCTGGAAGGTAATGATATAAGTGTTTTAATGCCTGCTTATTTCCAAAGTATTCACTCAACTTATCTTCATAACTATATCGAAACTGGAAAAAGAAGAATAATGACAAACAAACTCGTTTTTGGACTCAAGCAAACTGGATACATCATTCCCCAATACTTACATATTGCGCCATATCCTTTTATAGAGAAGGAATTCTCTTATGTTGGAGTAATAAGGCCATTGGCCACAAACGATGACTACATTTTAGTGTCAGAAGACAATCTAATCATTGGCATGACTGAGAACGCATGCAAGGATCTTCAGCTACACCCCTCAGAAGTGAAAAAGATCCAAGAAATTTGTCCTGACTATGGTTCACTAGATGAAGTGTTCTCTTTTATGGCCCAGCTAACCCAACTTGATAAAGAAGAGCATAACTTGGGTTCTAATTATTATGATGACAATGATTCCTACATTAAGGCTAGGAGTCTTCGCCTTTCTAGTCATCGCCAAGTACATGCTGATGTGAAAGAAATTTATGATCAGCTTACTATGAGAGGATGCTTATTAGACTTTTCTTATCAAGTTAAAGGATCCTCCATTAAGACCCAAATATCCTATCTCTGCAAAATCGATCAACTTGTAGCTTCTGGGCTCCCTTTTGTTAGAGTACTAATATTGAAAAAGATGTCTCAGAAAAAAGTCTATGTGAATCCTTTAGCTGCCAAGGAAAATGCAACTTCAAAGATGGCTGATATGGGCCCTTATGACATGTATGAGGAAGATCTATTTTCTATGGAAGAATTCCCAGGAACAACAGATTTCCCCAAAGCCGAAGATAAAAAATCAACCATGTTCAGGCCTACACTAGGCATAAACTCAAAGATTAGTAAGATTGCATTCTCAAACAAAGACGATATTATCACTGATGTTCCCGACTGCTACCGCTGGAAATGATTTTGAAATCCCAGACGAAGCTGAAGAAGAAATTAAAAGTAGAAACACAGCTACTCTCCTCAAAACAAAACAGAAGAAGACAAGTGAAGCTATCGACTTCCTTAAAGGAAAGCTTGCAACTAATATTAGAGATGACAGGTTCTCTCAGGAAGTTTCCGAGAGAGGATCAAAAGTTGGAAATACTGATCTCGATGATATATCTCAAAGGTCTAATGGAAGACTAGCCATGGAACATATGAGTGTCGGTGTAACTTCTAGAACCACCTCCAATGCCAATGTCAGAAAAACAATATATCGATATGAAACAGTCATCAGGGAAAGAACGCAATTCAAAGAACTTAAGTTCCTCATCCTCTTAATTTTGCTATATTTCTTGATGGCTATAATTACAGTAATTTCAACCAACTCAGATACACACGATATCATGAAAGAGTCTCTTCAAGCATCTAAGACTTTAAGAATTGCTGCTTTGAGATTGTTTAACCTCTTTGAGCTCTATAGAAGAGTAAGATGTGGCTATTTAGTCGAAAAAGGATTTCTTCCAAGAAATCGTTCTGCTGCAATTCCTGATTATTCATGGTACTGCATAAATCAAACAGTCGTGATTCTAGATGATTTAGCTACTTTGAACAGTGAAATCGTAAACTTTTATCATATGCTAGACGAGAGTCTCATGCCTGGAATATTCCGAAAGTATGATTTGGACCCCAGAAGAAGTGGAGAAGAACCCCTTACTGTCACAAACAACAAAGCAGTGAATGAATTTATAATTTCGGGACTCAGACTACTTTCCAAAAAGCAACCTCTTGTTCCCTTAGATCCTAATGATGAGGATTTTACATTTATTCTCGGAAACATCTTGAATGATCCTATGATTCAAGGAGAAAATGTGATAGGAATTTTGGAAAAACATATTGGAATCCTGACTGATACAGTTTATAGAACTCCCATTATTAACTTCATTATTTTTTCAGTGTGCTCTTCAATTTTGATTATCACAATCCTCAAAGTAGAGAAAAATGGCGCTGATATCAAAAGGAAGCTATTTTTCAGCTTGATGAGAATTGAAGAGAAGGAATATAAACAAAGTATTGAGAACATGAACACATTCTATGCAAGAATCAAAGATAAACAACTCTTAGAAGCCCAAAACTTTAAACAGCATGCCAAGAGAGAGGCCCAAAAACTAGTAGCTAAAAAAGCTGGTAACCACTCTGGAAAAATCTATCGAAACGGGAACTCAACAGGAATGAATTTCTCTGCTATACGAAGAATTATTTCATTAATTTTGATTTTAGCCATTGTCATTTTTATTCAAGGCATATTAATGTCCTGTTTGCATTCCTATACCAGGAAATCTAAGGTTCAGAATGAAAGGCTGTTAAAACTGAACGCTAGGCTAGCAAAGAGCGCGGTCGTTTTTAGTGAAGTGTACGAATATATTGGCGAAAATGGTACAACTACGATCAGAAAGAAGCCTATCTCTGAACAGTTCCAAAAAGATTATAATGGTATGCTGGACAGTCAATCCTTCTTTGCAACACTACAAGCTGATTATGCTTCTAATAGCCATATGACAGAGCTATTATCAGGAGATGTTTGCACAGCAGTCAAAGACGAATTAGCGAAAACACCAAACGGAAATTATTGTCCAACAGTCAGTCAAGGTGTTGCTCTTAGAGGCTTAATATCTATAAATTCATATTTATTGAGTCAACTGGGAAAGTTAAAAGATTTCTATGATTCTTCTAATCGCACTGCTGAGGCCATTAAATGGGCGTTAGGATTGCAAACTATGAGGGATACAGAAAATGTTATGGGAATTGTCTTGAAATTTCCTTATCTAGCAATAGACCAAATAATAACTAAAGATATTGAGGACACAAATCAAAAATATTTCAAGATAACTGATACTATCGGTATCTTATTAGTCATTGTCTGTATCATTCTACTATTCCTCAGCTACAGACTGATTTATGTTGATGCAGATGATGAGAGGACTTGGAATAAGAGAATGCTACAGATGATACCCATCAGAGTGATTATCAGTAATGCTCATATTAAAAACTATTTGAAAACAGTAACACAGATTGTTATAAACGTCCAACTCTAATATCATTTATGCAATTGTTCAATATTTCATGTAATTGCATGTTATTTAGTTTATTTTTTCATACATAGTGTGGTTTATGATGTAATAGCTGTATTGTTCTATTTATTTTTTGAAAATAAGTCCCCTTAGTACATCCTCAGACATCTTTCGAATATTTTAGAGACTGTGCGAATGAAAACCAACAATATGTAAATCACAACCATTTAATCATGTTACGAGAGATTTCAACAATATCAACTATATAAAGAGTTTCTTAACCTAACTCAATGGTTTTCTCGTCTGAATTGACCTCAATTTCTGGTTGAGTGTTCCCTTCTAGATAACTCGTCTCAATCTTCTTCTCATATTTGATCTCCTGTTTGGATTTTAGATTTCTAATACAACAAACACAAATCACAAGCCAAAAGACAAGTGCACCAGCTGCAAGGTACAAAACCCAATATGAATGAACTTTCTTAGTCACCATAGATTGCACTAATTCATATTCGTCTAGCGCAACAATAACAGTGAGAGAATTATTGAAGACCACCCTGGAGAAATTATATGAGAATGCCTCAGCCTTTGTTGAATTCCAGTCTTCTAATTCATGATTCCAATAGTACCATTCAGATCCTGAAGATCTGTTAGGAAAGTCTAGTGATATATCTAGGTTCCAATAGCTTGTTATTTGATTTTCTCCAATAACACCCAAATGATAAACATCCAGCTTGCGAGAATCTTTGAGTGGAATGGCAACGTCGCAACTAAGCAAAGAAATTTGGTTTCGCCATCGGCTATACCCTTGTGCCTTAAGTTCAAAGCCCTTCTTGGAAACATTATAGTGCATGGTAAAATTCGTATCTGAGGGTTGGTAGATATCATTAGTGAGATTACATGTCAAGTAATCCCCCACATAGCCTACTGGAAAATCCGAAAGAGAGCTATATAGTTGTACACTCAAGGATAGAGAATTTAAAAGCCTGACTAAGAGGTGAAGCTTCTCTTGTTCCGAAGAAATCATCGGAATTAGAAGATCAATATTGGCTAGTGAATAATAAAGGTGCTCATCGGTAGTGGACGAAAGTCCCATATTTCCCACTATATAGACCAAGTCATCAAGAGAAATATCCGACTGGGTAACTTTATAGTTAAGAAGGTATTCATTAACTATTCTGAATGAAAGTGGTTGGCTCAGTGTGTCCACGATATTTTGACCCTCAACCAGCTTATGAATATACTGCTCTAAGAGCTGTTTATTGGTCAATTCTACCAAAGAGGGGCTCTGCTTGAGAGAACAAGGTTTGTTAGATCCTTTTGATAAACATTCAGAAGGAATTGGACTTGTCTTCTTGATTGATGCTTCCAGAGAGTTGTACAAGTTGTGAGTCTCTCTCATAACACAGCGAATTTCATCATAGATATAAAGATCAAACTCAGGGTAGCTTCCCTCTGGGCAGTTAGAAACACAATGATCTCCAAATGTATAAATATGAGAGACCTCAGAGCGAAAGATACTTTCAAACATGCAGATTTCAACACACTCTTTGGTATCATTAATGATCTTAGTATTCTTTGGACATTTTTGTACACATTCTTGCGAGATATGGCTATAATATGGTTTATCAGATGGGCAAACGCATTTTTCTTGCTGGATGATGGCTCCATTGAGTTCAGGATGGCACTGCAGGCACCGGATGTTCCCACCACTTTCCTGAGTGCAAAAGAGGCAGGAAGGATCACAGTAAAAACTTGAATCATAGTTAAAATTAGGATTTACACATCGAGTTCCGTAGAATCTTAAAGAAGTGGAAATTAATGAATAATTGTCAGGGGGTGTATGGAGTTGGCATGCCACAGTGTAGTCAAAGATCCCAAAGTTAATGTGATTATTCTCCTGCCAAGAGTTACTTGTTTGTTTTCGTACCCTTGCGTACTTTTTCATAAAGCCCGATTTCGAAGTGCAGATTCCATTCTCTAAGGTATGATTCAAGAAATCTGAGCATATTAAACACCGTTCTGCATTGCACAACTCACACCCTTGAGAGCATTTGCGACAGATATTTCCATCCTTATCAGGGTAATATCCCTGGGGACATTTAGTAGAGCAAGAATCATAATGAGTCAGATAGAATCCGTCATGGCAAGCAACGCATTTCCCATCAAGACACTGTGCACATCCTTCATCGCAATTCTTGCAAGGAATGACAGCTTTGAGTCTGACATCTTCTTCAGATTCATGATTTTCTAAGTGAAGTTTAGGTCTGAGCTGCATCATAAATGGAATTTTGACTTTGCAAGTAAGGCAAGCCCCAAATTTTCTTGTCAAATCATAAAACTTATCATTTTCACGACACTGTAGGCAGGAAAGATCCCAGTTGGCACATCTTCGTGAGCCAAGTTTGCAACCATTTTGGCTCGTTATATAATAATAATAAGGAGGACACTTTTGTAAGCAAGTTCCTTCAGATAATACCATTGTACTGTTACATGAATCGCATTCAACTTTATCAACTATCTTTGAGCATTTTTTGCAAGATTTAGGACATGGTTTACAGTGATAGATCGATTCTTCTTTAGTGGAATCCAAGTAATTCCCAGCTCCACAGTCAAAGAATCCCAAGTATTCTTTTAAACATGTCTGAGTTCCATTCGAGAACTGTATGATTGCACTACAGTACTTACATTCTCCCTCAATTAAGAACCAGTTTTTCCTCTCACAAGTATCATCACAAATCCCATTAATAAGGTATTTATTTTGTTCACATTGTTGGCAGATCAGCCTTTCTATGAAGTCCCCATCCCTAACCAACTTACACATGGCACATCCTTCAGGGCAAGCAGGACATTCATGGTCTCCCTTCACAATAGGATCCTCTCGGCAACGGCTTGGGTAACAAGTTCCGTTGATCACACTAAAACCTGGACTACATATCTCACAAAAGGTTGAATTAAGGCATATAAGACAATTATTAGGGCATTTCTCGCAGCTATTGGAGAGCTCCTTATAGAAAAGACCGTTAGTACATCTTGAAACACATTTCATATTCACATTATCAGATATTAGAGGAGCCTTGCAGGTCATATTACACTTCCCTTCTGGTGTGAGGTATCCCTTGCTGCATTTCTTGCATTGCATTTGTGTAGAAGTTAAACATTGCTCACAGTCTGGAATCTCGCATTTTCGACATTCATACCCCTTGCCGTCATTAACAATGTGAGCATATTCTCCCTGCAGACATTTTTTTACACATGTGTACTGTGAATCAGCTCTATATCCCTCTTTGCATTCCAAACAAGAAGTTATATTATCTTTTTTACAAAAGGGGAATATGGAGGAAGGTCTATAGTCATCTGGGCAAAAGTTGGAGCTCAAGCATTGTGAACAATTACAGGTGGTGTTCGATATGCAAGATCTTTCCAAGAAATTGTATTGATAACCCTTTGAGCAGGCTATACAAGTATCATTGTAAAGTTCTCTTATGCTACATGAATCATTTTTGGTCTTATAGAACCCAGAACCTCCTTCGTAGATACGAATATTGTAAGGGAGGAAATTACAAGATGGTTGATTGAAGTGCTTTCCAAAAGAAAACTCGAACAATCTCAAGCTTTCATTAGAGCTTTTGACATAACCAGGATCCAAGAATGTCAGTGCGAAGAAGTCGTTGGTTAATATAATTGATAGCCATCCTGTGCTCTCTTCATTGGTTGTAGATGGAATCACTCCGTTCTGCAAATTAAGGTGGACAATTCCATAATCATCCGTAAACTTCGCTTCATAGTCCCATAAGATACAATCTTGTAAGACATCTTGTTCAAGAAGGATATAATTGAAAGTCACAGATACCATATTCGTCATATTGAGCTGAAATATGACTGAGCTATTCCTGTTCATTATTAGCGGAATATCAGGATTGACTTCTTGATTCAGAGACAGAAAAGGAGATTCATAAATTAACTTTTCAATCCCAAATAAGGCAATGGGATTTGAATTCAGCAGATCCAGTTCTCTGAAGCCTCTAACTCCCATGACCAGCCCCAAATGCCCCCTTAGTACAATAATAACCTCTGAGATATTTAAGTTGACTCCTGTGAAGTTCATGTGTTCACATTCCCTAAACATCAGAGTTATTTTATCAAATGTGAGGATGATATTGAACCAGGTAAGGGTCGATAAAATGAAACATTGTTTTACTTGTGAATCTCTTTCGATAAATGCAAAGGATGACTGGATACCAATGCTCACTATTCGAGAACCACTGCGGTCCAAAATCGATAGGGTGCCTTGAGGATCTTTATTTTGCACAGAATGTATATCCCAACCTGTTATGAGGATAGTATTATTGTTTTGTCTGTTGTCAAGCCAAATGATTCCCTTATTGTCTTCTTCATTGCTCCCTTCACTGCTATTGTAGTATATGGTTTTCCAAGTTCCAACTTTAACAGTCTTATTTGGAAGAATGCAAGAAGGAAATTCTGAATCCTCTTCAAGGAACATCTTCAGAGGCTCCTCACAGGATTTCACGCATTCTCCCGAAGATATTCTATACCCTACAGAACATTCTATACAATTCTGACTATTTTCACACTTTTCACATCCTTGACTACAAGGAAGACATTTGGAATCGTCCTCGTACGTTGCTGGTGGGCATTCTAAAGCCCAAAGATACTTGCTTAGAGTCAAGAGTACTATTAAGTACAGAGAAATGCGATGGGAACTCATGGCTCCAAACGAAGTCTGACAAGAATAAATTGATCAGATAAATTATTTAAGAAATAGAATATGAAAATTTGACCTAAATCATCCAGAAAATCCAAAAGAGCCTTCTCCGTAATTCTAATACTGAATCTGTTTCTTCAACTCATACTTAATATATTAAGTATAGAAATATGAGAAAATTGAAAACTTGACATTGAGAAAATCACACAAATAAACATGCACAATAAATATTAAATGTATCTATTCATCGATATCTTGTAGCTCCATGACAACTTCTGTTTCATCAGCTCCAGATTTTTTCTTGAGGTTAGACTGAAGAACTGCTCTAGAGAGCTTGGTATAGAGAAAATATATCAATAGGATAATGATCAATAAAAGTCCAATGAGCGTCAAGAACAGAACTAATGGCTTCTTAGTGGATACTCTGATGTTAAACAAATTATCTGTTCTAAAAGATATGATATAATTAATGGATTTATTATAGCTAATTGGCGTGAATTCTTTGCTAATCAACAATAATGGAGCCCAGGACGAATT